>Ga0123354_10001722_pt1 | contig 27449 bp, 23 predicted proteins | sample TergutLab28metaG_2_FD_97872 | JGI IMG/M metagenome (GOLD analysis project Ga0123354, IMG submission 97872) | Labiotermes labralis P4 segment gut microbial communities from Petit-Saut dam, French Guiana - Lab288 P4 | ecosystem: Host-associated > Arthropoda: Insects > Digestive system > Gut ... | reverse complement strand
CAAGCGCGGTCACAAAGCGCCAAAACGCGCCGGAGAAGGGGGCGATCTTGGGACACAGGGAGTATCCGGCGACGATCAGGCCGCCGCCCAGGATGCGCCCGGCCACGTATGTGCCGCCCCAGAAACAGGCCATGCCGACAAGTTTCAGATAAATTTTACCCATAAAAGAGTCACTTCCCTCGCGCGGCGAGCAAACCCTGCATGGTGGCCGCGCCAAGCACCAATGCGCCGCCGATCATGCTCTGGACCGACGGACGCTCGCCGATAAATAAAAACACCCACACCGGGTTCAGGATGGGTTCGATCACCGGGATAAGCGCTGCCTCCAGGGCCCGCACATGGCGGACGGCCCTGGAGTAAATGAAGTAGGCCAGGCCCGTCTGAAAGACGCCGAGAATGAGAAGCGCCCCGATGCCTTTAAGCCCTGGCTTGGAGCCTTGAAAGTAAAAAGGAAGGCAGATGACGGCCAGAAGGAGATTGCCCAGAAACACGGCCTGCGTCTGGCCTCCCGCTGTTCCCATGCGGCGCAGGAAAAGCGGGATGCCCGCGAACGCTACGCTCGCCGCCAGGGCGAGAAAGATGCCGAGGCGTCCTTGGGGGGAGACATCGCCCCAGAAAAAGAGCGTCATGCCGCCAAGGGCCAGCACCAACGCCAGCCAGTCGCGCGGGTGGGTCTTTTCGCCAAGAAATCTAGGCGCGATAAGCGCCACATGAATGGGCGCCAGATATTGAAGGATCACGGCGTTGGCGGCTGTGGTCAGGCGCGTGGCGGTGACGAAAAAGAGCATGCACAGGGCGACGCTTACGGCGGCGCCCAAAAGCGGCCAACTCAAGCGCGGCGGGATCACGGCCCTGATATTGCCGCGCGGCCCTGTGAGCGCCAGGACGAAAAAGAGCGCCGCTATGCCTGAGCGCGCTCCGGCAATGGCCAGGGGGTTCCAGTCCACAATCTTGATGAAGACGCCGCCGATGGACCAGAGCATGGCGACAAAAACCAGGGACAGGGCGGCGCTTGCGCGAGTCATCATCGTGTCTTTCATCTAGGCGCGGAAAATAAAGTACACCGCGCCCACCAGGCACAGTCCGGCCCAGAGGAAATCCAGCTTTAAGGGCTGGTTCATGTAAAAAACGGCAAACGGGACGAACACGGAAAGCGTGATGACTTCCTGGATGATTTTAAGCTGCGGCAGGGAGAGCGTGCCGAAACCGATGCGGTTGGCAGGGACCTGGAGCAGATATTCGAACAGCGCGATGCCCCAGGAAAAGAGCGCCGCGATCCACCAGGGCCTAGAGTGCAGATTCTTCAAATGCGCGTACCAGGCGAATGTCATAAAGACATTCGAGCCCATAAGCATGACAACGGTGGTCAGTACGGTTCTGTTCAGCATAGTTCATCCCGATTTCTTGTCTCTGGCATGGCGATCAAGAACAACACCAGCCCTGCGAACGCCACGGCTCCGAGCGCCAGGAACGCCGCGTGATAGCCGTCGTGTACGACCACAATCCCGGCAAGGCTCGTGGACAGCGCCGCCCCAATACCCTGGGCGGTGCTCACCGCCCCTTGGGCGACATTGAAACGGCCCGTTCCGCGCGTCACGTCGGCGATAATGATGGGGAAAATGGCCCCGAAAATCCCGGCTCCCACGCCGTCAAGCAGCTGCACGCCCAAGAGCCAGAACGCATTGTCCGAGAGTGTATAGAGAACGGCGCGCACGGGCAAGATGAAGAGTCCCAGGAGAAAGAGCGGCTTGCGGCCCCATTTGTCCGCCTTGGCCCCGACGAGAAGCGCCATGGGGAGCATCACCACCTGGGCCGCGATGATGCAGACGGACATCAGCGTCGTTCCCAGCTTTGCGTTCTGGCTTGCGAGCTGTTGCCCCACAAGCGGCAGCATCGCCGCGTTGGCGAGGTGAAACAGGGTGACGCAGACGGCGAAGATGAGGAGCGGCCGGCAACTCACGAGCACCGCCCAACTCGAAGGCTGCCACTCATGCGTCTGCGCGGCCGTGTTGTCTTGAATCCGGTCCAGGCCTCGCGCGATGTCGTGATCGATCGCGGCTTCGGGAATGATCAGCACGCTAAGGAGGCTTGCCGCCGCCATGGCGGCGAGCAGATAGAACACCACGACCGGCCCGAACCAATACGCCGTAAGCCCGGCCGCGAAGGCCGCAAAGGCGTTTCCGGCATGGTTGAAAAATTCGTTGCGTCCGACGCGCCTGGCGAAGAGCTTATGCCCCACGATTCCAAGCGTCACCGCCGTGAGCGCCGGTTCGAAGACGGTCCCCGCCGCTTGGGAGATCGCCTGCGACGCCACAGCCGGCCAGAATGACGGAAGCAGCGGCAAAAGAAGACACGCCATGGTTATCGTAACAGCGGCCACGGCCATGATCCCTCGTTTGGCGCGCGTGGCATCCACAAGCGCGCCGGCGGGCGTCTGCGCCGCGATGCCCGCGATCGTGGCGATGGACATCGCCACCCCGATGCTCGCCTGGTCCCATTTCTGGACCGTCAGCAGGTAGATCGCGAGATACGGACCAAGCCCGGCCCGCACGTCGGCGAGAAAGAAGTTCGTCGCGTCGAGGCCGTATGCGGCGCGGCGCAAGGCGTCCGGGCTACGCGCGGGCATGCGCGGCCTCAAAGACTTCCAAGGTTTTCGCGGCGGTGTCTTTCCAGGAGAAGCGTTGCGCGTTGGCAAATCCAAGCTCCACCAGATTCTTACGCAGCGAGGCGTCCGAGGCCATTTTTTCCAGAGCCGCCGCAAGCCCGGAAACATCGCGGGGATCAATCATGTACGCGCTTTCCCCGGCAACCTCGGACAGGCTCGCGGCGTTGGAACAGATGACCGGCACGCCCACGGCCTGCGCCTCCAGGACCGGCAGCCCGAACCCCTCGAACAGCGAGGGAAACACGAACGCCAGCGCGGACGCATACAACGCCGGCATGTCGCGCCTTGGGACATCGCCCAGGCGCAGCACCCGGACGGAAAGCTCGAACGGAGCCAGCAAAGCGTTCCAGTCCTCATTCCAGGAGAGACCGCCCGTGATGACCAGATCCGCGTCAATACGCTCATGAACGGCGCAGAAAGCTTCAAGCAATACTTTTAGATTTTTCCTGGGGGAAATGCTGCCCGTGTAGAGGAAAAAGGGATGCGTAAGGCCGTGGCGCAGCCGGAAGTCCTTGACCGCGCCTTCCGGCACAGGCTCATGGTACATGGGATCAGCCGCAAGATGCGTGACGGCCACCTTTTCGGCCGGGACCGAGAGTATCTCCATCAGGTCCTTTTTCGTGTACTGGGAGACCGCCACAAGCCTTTGCGCCCGGCGGGCGGCGTAGGCCACGGCCCATTTCATGTAGAGCGTGTCCGCCAGACGGTACATGCGGTATTCTTTCTGGAAGTATCCCAGGTCGTGCATGGCCGCGACAGCCTTGCACGGCACGCCGCGCGGCATATTGGAGGAGGGAAAAAACGCCACGTCAATGCGGTGTTTTTTAAGCGCCCGGGGAAGCTTCAGCCAGTCGAAGGCCAGCCGGTTCGGGCAGTCAAGCGATATTTCCCGCGCGCCGGTAAACATGCCGAAGTGTCGCGGCGTGGCGTGAAACAGCACATACTCGTTGCGGGAATCAAGGGCCAAAAGCGCGCGGATCAGGCTTACCAGATACTCTTTCACCCCTCCCGACGGGTACTCCAGGCTGCGGCAGCTGATTCCTATACGCATGGACATACCCTAAAAGTTCAGCCTGTAGCGTTTTCTGGCCCAGGCCCGGCAGGGTTCCAGGCGGGCGTTGGCCAGGCAGGGGAGATCGCGTCCTTTGATGAGCGCGGCCATTTCCGCGATGACCGCGCGAAGGCGTATTTCCATGGTCACGGCCTTGACCAGAAACGCATGGGACAAGCCCTGCCCGTAGCGGTTCTGGCACAGGGCCACCTCGCGGCGAAACACTTCTCCTAATGTGGCTGTCTTCCCAGCGTCGTGGAGCCGGAAGGCGGCCAGGATATGCGGAATACGCAGTATTTTGCGTCCCTGGCTCATCCGCTGGAACAGATCGAAATCCATGCAGTATTTGAAATCCGGGTCAATGCCGCCCACGGCCCGGTAAACATCGGCGCGCCAGAATGTGGACTGCTGCGGCACGGGCATGTTGTAGCGCATCTGCCGGCTGGAGGGCCGCCAGACCATATCCATCATCACCGGGGTTTCGTCCTCTCCCACCAGGACGGCGTCGCCGGAAACCATGGCCGCCTGGGGATTGTCCCGGAAAGCCTGGGCCACCTGAAAAAGCGCCTGTTCGTCCCAGAGGTAGTCGTCGGAGTTCAGCCAGCCCCACACCTGGCCGGTGGCGCGTTCGAAGCCTTCGATCAGGGCCATGGTTTGTCCCTGGTCTTTTTCGCTGCGCCAGAACGCCAGATGCGAGCCATGGGCGCGGATCACGTCCAGGGTGCTGTCGGTTGAGCCGCCGTCCAAAAGAATATGCTCCACGTCCACGCTCTTTTGCCCGGCCACGCTCGTGAGACACCGGCCCAGGTAGCGGCCCTGGTTGAAGGAGGGCGTGACGATGGTGATTTTGGGCAGTGAGGCCATGGGCTACGCTTCTCCGGCCGTTTCGTGAAGAACGCGCCACAGGGTTTCCCCGGCGCGGTCCCAGCGGTATTTGGCCGATTGGGCAAATCCTTTGGCTTTCATGTGTTCGCGCAGGGCGTGGTCGTCCAGCACGGCCGCGATTTTTACGGCTAGATCCTCGGGCGAGCGGGGCGCAAAGGCAAGACCGGCGTCCGCCGCCACTTCGGGAAGGCTCGCGGCATCCGCATAAATGACCGGCGTGCCGCTGGCCTGGGCTTCCACCACAGGCAGGCCGAATCCCTCGTAAAGTGAGGGAAAGATGTACGCCTCGGCCAGCCGGTAGGCCTGGCAGAGGTCCTCATCGGGCAGATACCCCAGGCAGCGGATTTTTTCTTGCGGGAATCCTTCCGGCAGTTGGGTAAGAAGGGTCGCCTGATCCCCGAAGCCAGCCACGGCAAGGGTGGGGATGTCGCGGGCCTGGCGGCGCAATATGTCCAGGGCTTTGGGCACGACGGCCAGATTTTTGTGAGGCAGAAGGTTCCCGGCGGTTAAGAGAAACGTCCCGGCAAGGCCGTATCTGGCGCGAAATTCTTGGGCAAGAGGGGTTTCGTCCGGCCGGGGAGGGTGAAATTGCGCGGCGTTGACGCCATGGGTGGGCAATACTTCAAGCTTTTGCGCGAGCGGGCCGAACACCCGGATCATCTCTTGTCTGGACGCCTGGGAGCAGGTGATGGCCCGGTCGGCGCGCCTAAGTCCCGCCTTGTGGCGCAGCCGAAACACCGTCCGTATGTGGAAGGGCAGACTCTGGGGATAGGCGCTCCAGAGGACGTCGTGATACATGCCCACGGTTCTGCCCGGCAAAAACGGCGGGAAAAGACCGTCCGGCGAGAAAAAGACATCCTGGGGGAGAAAAAGCCGTTGGGCGAACATTCCAGTCTGCTGCCAGGCGTAGAGCGAGGGAACGTTGACGGTCGCCGCGCGGACCGCGCCGCGCTCCATAAGCGAGAGCGCCACGGGATTGACCAGCGGCTTGCCCGCGAAAAGCGTAAACCGGCAGCTATCCCCGGCGGCCTCTATCACATGGGGCAGGATGCACTCGAGATAGCGGCCGATGCCGGTGCGGTAGGGATACGCCAAGGGGCTGGCGTCGATGCCGACGCGCACGATCTTTGTCATTATGGGGGCTCTGGCGCGTTGACATGCGTTAATTTTGTGGAATAAGCAAGCGGACTAAGGCACAAGATAAGGAGATTCCCACATGGCTTATGATATTCGCTTGGTGAAGCTCATAAACGGCGAAACCGTCCTGGGCAAATACGACGAAGAGACGAAAGGGTTAAACGACGTGGCCATCCTGCAGACCGTGCCCACCCAGCAGGGCGTGCAAATGGTGCTTCTGCCCTTCGGCTATCCCTTTGAGAACGAAATCTCCGGCTCCATCAAAGGAGAACACGTCCTCTACACGTTCAAGACCTTTCCCGAGGAACTCAAAAACAAGTACCTCGAAGCCACCTCCAACCTGACTATCTCCTCGGCCCGCGATCTGAACGCGCTAAACCGCATGGCGGGCGCGAACAAGGGCGGCAGCGGCATCATCCTGAAATAAGCGTCCAAAAGTTCAAGCGCCGCTTTATGAATCGTCACGGTTCATGGGCGGCGCTTTTTCAACGCGAAAGCCTGCATACGAGAATGAGAGAAATCCTCCGCCTGGTCCCCAAGCCCAGCCATTTTGCCGGAGCGGAATGGGGCGCTGTCCGCAAAGACCACGCCCGGATTACGGGCCGCGTGGCCCTGGCGTTCCCCGATCTCTACGAGGTGGGCATGAGCTATCTCGGGCAGAAGATCCTCTACGAAGCCGTGAACCGGCGCGAAACGCTTCTGGCCGAACGCGTCTATGCCCCTTCCCTTGAGGCCGCCCAAATCATGCGCGAGCATGGCGCGACGCTCACGACGCTCGAATCCGACACGCCTCTCGCTGAACAGGATATGCTGGCCTTCCACCTGACCCACGAGCTGTGCTACACCAACGTGCTTTTCATGCTCGATCTGGCCGGTCTGCCGCTCTATGCGGCCGAACGCGGTGAAAACTATCCGCTTGTGGTAGCGGGAGGCGGCTGCACCTTTAACGCCGAACCGGTGGCTCCGTTTTTTGACGTCATGGTGCTGGGCGACGGCGAGGAGATTTTGCCGCGCCTTTTGGAAGAAGCGGGCAAAGCCCGGCGAAATGGCGTCCCCCGCCGGGAGCTTCTCTTAGCCGTCAAAGATTTGCCCGGCGTGTATATCCCCGCATTTTTCGACGATGACGGACACCCTAAAACCTCCGGCTACGGCCGGGTGGAAAAGGCCATTGTCCCAAATCTGGACGATGCCGCTTTTCCCATCGTGCCGCCCATGTCGTGCGGCCAGGCCGTACACGACCGCATGAGCGTGGAGGTGGCCCGAGGCTGCACCCGCGGATGCCGCTTCTGCCAGGCGGGCATGATCTACCGTCCCGTGCGCGAGCGCGGCCTGGAAAAGCTGGCCGAGATCGTGGACCAGGGGCTTACGGCCACGGGATATGAGGAGTTGTCGTTTCTTTCGCTTTCCACAGGTGATTTTTCGGCTCTGGAGAGCTTGTTCACCCAGTCGGCCAAGCGCTGCCTGGCCGACCAGGTGGCGATCAGCCTGCCGTCGCTTCGGGCCGGGACCATTACGCCGCCGATACTGGCCCTTATGGCGAAACTGCGCCGCACGGGCGCGACCGTCGCCCCGGAGGCGGGCAGCGAACGCCTGCGCCAGGTTATCAACAAAGGGCTGACCGAATCGGACATCCTGGGCCACGCCGCGATGCTTTTCGCGGCGGGCTGGCAGTCGATCAAACTCTATTTCATGATCGGGCTGCCCACCGAAACCGACGACGACCTGCTGGCCATCGCCGATCTTGCGGCGAAAGTCCTGCGTCAGGCTCCCCCTCGCGTCAAGCGGCTGCAAGTGACCGTGTCCGTGTCCACGCTCGTGCCCAAGCCCCACACGCCGTTTCAGTGGACGGCGCAGCTTGGACGCGAAGAAACTAAGCGGCGGCTCGCGGTCATAAAACAGGCGCTCGCGCCGCACAAAAAGATAGCCATGCGCTGGCACGAGCCGCGCATGACCTGGCTCGAGGGAGTATTTTCACGCGGGGACAGAAGCCTGGCTCCGGCTGTTGAGCGGGCCTATCGGCTTGGCGCGCTCTTTAGCGGCTGGGTGGACAAACTGGATCTGGCCCCGTGGGAACAGGCCTTTCGCGAGTGCGGCGTCAATACGCGGGCTTTCCTGGCCGGCCGGGATCTGGATGCCCCTCTGCCGTGGGATCACCTAAGCTGCGGGGTCAAGAAGAGCTACCTCAAGCGAGAATGGGAGCGTGCCCTTGCGGGAGCGTTCACGTCCGACTGCCGTTTTGGGGCCTGCCAGCAGTGCGGGGCCTGCGCCGAGCTTTGCAAGGAGCCGGACTTGCATGCGCCGGGCGTGCGTCCGCGCGTCAATGCGGCAAAGCCTCAGTGGATGGTCCAGCACGAACCAGTCCCCGACGAAAAAATCCAGGAAGGACCGCCCAAAGCCCGCGAGGAGATGACCCGCAGGGCCGGGCATTACCGGGTATGGTACGCCAAAAGCGGCCCGGCGGCATTTTTGAGCCAGCTTGAACTGGGAAACCTCCTGGGGCGGGCGCTTCGCCGTTCGGGCTTGAAGCCCTCGTTCTCGTCGGGGTTTCACCCCCTGCCGCTTATTTCTTTCGGCTGGGCCTTGCCGGTCGGCGTGGAGAGCCGCCAGGAGTGGTTCGCGCTCTTTTTGCGCGAGGCCGCAAGCACGGCGGACATTAAGGCTAGGCTTGGGTCTGTTTTGCCCGAAGGGCTTACGGTCACGGGCGTGGAAGAGCTTGGCATGGGCAGAAAAGTGGCCCAGCCCGTCGGGGAGGAGTTTCTTCTGACCTATTTGCCGCCGGACGGCATCATCCCCGGCCGCATCAGCCAGTGGCGGGAGTTTATGGCCAAAGAGCATTTCCCCTGGTTTTGCGTCACCAAACGCGGCGCAAGGACTGTGGACATCCGTCCGCTGGTGGCGTCCCTCGAGGAGCGCTCCGGCCGCGAGATCGTCTTGACGTTCTCCTGGCTGGACAACCGTTACGTGAGCCCGTTAAAACTCGTCGGCGCCGTGAACGAGGGGATTTCGCCCAAAGATTTCACCTTGACAAAACTCAGACAAATCTTCTCCTGACGCATTGCCCGTCTCATTGTGGATGATTATCGAGAATGATCTCGCTGTAAGGACGATACGATGCGTGGATTTTTGAGATGTTTCGCGCTGATTCTGGCGCTTTTGGCCGGGAATTTCTTTTGTCCGGACAACCTTTGGGCGGCCAATGCCCTGGACGCGGCCAGGCAGCGGGTGCAGGCCTCGTCTGTTGCCGGTGAATCCTGCTCGGATGAAGCCGATGTTTGCCGCCCCGGGCCGATGGACGCCAAAAAGGCGGTGTCCCAGGCTCAAGGCGCCGCACCCGCTGACGCTTCGCCAGATTCTTCGCTTCCGGCCGTTACGGATGGCCGTCTTTTGGCCAAGCTCGAAAACGGCCTCACCGTGCTTGTGGTGGAGGATAAACGTTTTCCCTTGGTGGCCGAACGCTTCTACGTGCGGGCCGGTTCCGCGTATGAGGCCAAGGGGCAGGAAGGCATAAGCCATCTGCTCGAACACATGGTGTTCAACAGCACGGTCAAACGGTCCAAGGGGGCCGTGGCCGGGGACATCGAGCACGCGGGGGGCGATATCAACGCCGCCACCAGCTTCGACTACACCCGCTATATGGCCGATCTGCCCAGCGCCCAATGGAAACTCGGCCTGGATGTCTTTCAGGACATGATCTTTGGGGCCAAGTTCGATCCCGATGAACTCGAACAGGAAAAGAAGGTGGTCATCGCCGAGCTGACGGAAGGCCTGGACGATCCCGGCAGATGCCTCTTTACGGCGAGCGAGCGCATGGCCTGGCGATCCCTGCCTTACGAGCATCCGGTGATCGGCTACCGCGACCAGATTCAGGCGGTCACGCCTTCGGATTTGCGCGCGTATGTGAAACGTCTCTACCAGCCGCAGTCCATGCTTCTGACCGTTGTCGGCGATGTTGACGCGCGCGAGGTGTACCAGGAAGCCCAGCGGGTGTTCGGCGGCCTGGCTGATGACCGCTCCGTCACGCCGCCCGATATTCCCGATACCCGGAACCTTCCAGCCTTCACGTCCGGCCCGCAGGCCGTCGCGCAAACCGGAAACTGGCAGAAATGCTCCCTGCGGGTCAATTTCGCCGTGCCGGGCCTGTATTCGGCCAAGGATGTCCCGCTGGACGTGCTGGCGGATGTTTTGGGCGGCGGCTCCACCTCTCTTTTGTACCGCAAATTCGTGTACGAACAGGAGTTGGCCGACGAGATAGCCGTTTCCCATACCTCGATGGAGCGGGGCGGGATGCTTTCCATCACGGCCACTGTTTCGCCGGACAAGCTCGACCTGTTCTGGCAGGCCCTTACCAAGGAATTGGCGGGGCTTACCGCCGACGCCTTCTCCAAGGAAGACCTCGCGCGCACCAAAATCTCCGGGGAGGACGCCCTCTACAGCGCCAGGGAGACGCTCGGCGGTCTGGCCACAAAGCTCGCGTACTACCAGTTTTTCGGCTTCGGCCCTTTAGGCGAGCGAAACGAACTCTACACCCTGCGTCATACCGGCAGGCAAGACCTGCAAGAACTTCTCGCCGCCTACGTGCACCCGGAAAATTTAAGCCTTGCCGTGCTTGTTCCGGGCCAGGACCAGGCCAAGGCCGATGCCCTGGCCGCGCGGATGCTCCAGGAACTCAAAACGAACTGGCCCGCCCCCGACCGCCAGACTCCCTCTCAGGCCTCTGAAACAGGGGGGAAGGTCCAGGAACCGGAAGTGGTCAACCTGGACAACGGACATAGAGTGGTCCTTCTCCCGGACACCACCATGCCCTATGTGTCGCTTCGCATGGTCTGGCGCGGCGGCGACTCGCTTTTGGCGCAAAACGATCAGGGGCTTGGGGTTCTCACCGCGCAAGCTCTCACCCGTTCCACCCCCACCCGAAGCGCCATCGCGCTGCGCGACTTTTTGGCGGATCGGGCGGCCTCCGTCTCCGCCATTGCCGGCCGGGACACCTTCGTTCTCGGCGCGCGCTATCCGTCCCGGTTCGCGCCGGACATCCAGGGGCTTCTCCAGGAGATCATCACGACGCCCGCTTTCGATCCGGCTGAAATAAACCGGATAAAACACACCCAGGCCGCCGACATACTCGAAGAACAGGATGATCCCGAAGGCCTGGCCGGGCGCAATCTGTTTCCGTTTCTGTTCCCCAAGGGCCATTACGGCTACTTCCATTCCGGCCAGCCGGACACGCTGGCGAACTTCACGCCCGCCGACATCAAGCGCTTCTGGGACAAACAGCGCAAAACGCCCTGGGTGCTGGCCGTCTGCGGAACCTTTGACCGCAAGGCCATCCTCGATATGGCCCGCACGCTTGCCGCGACGCCAGCCGGGCAAGCGCCTGACTTCACAACCCCGGCCTTTACCGGCAAGCACGAACTCACCCTTACGCTCAAAGGACGCGAGCAAACGCATCTCTATTGGATATTGCCCGTGCCGGGCGCGCAAAGCCCGGACACTCCCGCCCTCGAAGCTCTGAACGCCGCTTTGTCCGGCCAGGGGGGAATTCTGTTCCAAAACCTGCGCGACGAACAGGGGCTTGGCTATTCCGTGACCTCTTCCCTGTGGCAGTCGCCCAAAGCCGGATTCCTTCTCTTCTCCATCGCCACCGATCCCTCCAAGGCCGCTCAGGCCCTCGACGGCTTTAAACAGGTGGCCGCCGACACGGCCGAGCGCGGCATCTCGAGCGCGCAGCTCGAACGGGTCAAAAACGCCCTGACCGGCGGCTACTACCAGGGCCGCCAAAGCCTCGGCAGCCGGGCCGAACAGAGCGCCCTTTCGCTGGCCATGGGCTATCCCATGGATTTCGACAAGCAAACCCTCGACCGCGTGCGGGCGCTCAATACCGCCCAGGTGGCCGAAGCGGCCAAAAAATACCTCGACGCCTCCAAGGCATACCTGCTGCGAGTCGTTCCATAAGGAGAAATCAATGCGTACACCATCCATATCGCTGACGCCGGAAGGCTGGCCGTCCATTATTCTGGCGGCTACCGCCACGGTGACGTTCGCGCTGTTGGACTGGCCCGTGCTGGCGGTGCTGGCTCTGATTGCGCTGGCGCTCTTGGTCAATTTTTTCAGGGACCCGGAGCGCTTCGTGCCCGGTGATGCGGGCGTGGCCGTGGCCCCGGCGGATGGCCGGATCATCAAGGTGGGGACGGCGACGGACCCGTTGAGCGGCGAAGAGCGCACGGTGGTGTGCATTTTCATGAACCTGTTCAATGTGCATGTGAACCGGGCCTGCGTGGCGGGCACGGTGGAGAATATGCGCTATTGGGAAGGGAAATTCATCAACGCGAGCTTCGACAAGGCCTCACAGGACAACGAGCGCTTGGCTGTGCGGGTTGTCGATGAGGAGGGCGCGGGCTGGACCATGGTCCAGATCGCGGGCCTGGTGGCCAGGCGTATTATCCTCTGGGCCGAGAAGGGGGATAAGGTCAATCGCGGCCAGCGCTACGGCATGATTAAGTTCGGCTCGCGCGTGGACGTGTATCTGCCTGTGGGATACCAGCCTGCCGTGACGGTCGGCGGCCGTACGGCGGCAGGCCAGACCGTGATCGCGCGAAAAGCGGGGTAGCGTCCGGTTCTTTCTTGTCACTTGACCTTTACCGAATTGTCACTATTCTTGCGCCATGGACAGCGCCCGCAAGTCGCCCGCGCGGGGGGTGTATATCCTCCCGAACATGTTCACCACGGCGAGCCTTTTTTCAGGCTTTCTGGGGATGCTGTGGGCTATTCCCGGGCAGTTTGAGAACGCCGCCATAGCGATTTTGGTCAGCTGCGTCTTTGACGGCCTGGACGGCAAAGTGGCGAGGCTCACCGGCACGAGTTCCGATTTTGGCGTACAGTTCGATTCGCTGGCCGATCTGGTGGCCTTTGGCGTCACCCCGGCGCTCATGGTCTATCAGTGGCAGCTCAATCATTTTGGGAATCTGGGGCTTATGGCCTCGTTTCTTCTGGTGGCGTGCGGGGCGCTTAGGCTCGCGCGTTTTAATGTTCTCGCCACGGCGTCCAATAAGAAGTTCTTCCTGGGGCTGCCCATACCGGCGCAAGCCTGCACCGTGGCGACCTTCTATCTCTTTTCCGGCTATATCCCGCCGCAGTGGCAGGCCGCGGTTCCCGGATTCTGTCTGGGCATGGTCTATGTCCTGTCGTTTTTGATGGTGAGCCGGGTGCGCTACGCCTCGTTCAAGGAGTATGGGCTCATAAGAGCGCATCCCTTTTCCGTCATGGTCACCGTCATTCTCTTTTTCGTGCTGGTGGCCTCCCAGCCCAAGCTTTTGGGATTCGTGATTTTAGCCGGGTATATTTTGTCCGGCGTGGTCTATACCTACTTCATTCTTCCCCGCCGCACCTCGCTACGAGAGCCCTCCGAAGAGCTCTCATCATAACCGTACCCCTCTTTTTTGCGATGAAGGCAATTGTCAACCGGAAGCGACTGGGCTACCTAGTCGGTTCTTGGGCCGTTTTGCAGGTTTTAAGTGGAGGAGCGTTATGTCAGATCGTGTTGTGATCTTCGACACCACCTTGCGCGACGGGGAGCAGTCCCCCGGCGCGACCATGAACCAGGAGGAAAAGATACGCCTCGCTCAGCAGCTGGAAAAGCTGGGAGTGGACGTTATCGAGGCGGGCTTCCCGGCCGCCAGCGAAGGCGATTTCCAGTCCGTAAAAGCCATCGCGAAGGCGATGAAACACATCCAGGTGGCCGGTCTGTGCCGCACCGTGGAGTCCGACATCAGCCGCTGTTTCGAGGCCATAAAACACTGCGCCAATCCGCGCATCCATACCTTTGTGGCCACCTCGCCCCTGCACATGCAGCACAAGCTCGGCAAAAAGCCCGCCGAGGTGCTGGCCATGATCGAGAAGGCCGTGAGCTTCGCGGCCAAGCTCACCCCGAACGTGGAGTTCTCCTGCGAGGACGCTTCGCGCTCCGAGCATGATTTCCTGGCCACGGCCGTGGAAAAGGCCATCGCCAGCGGGGCCGCCACGATAAACATCCCTGATACGGTGGGCTACGCCCAGCCGCAGGAGTTCTACGAGCTGATCCGGTTTCTGCTTGAGACCGTGCCCAACGCCAAAAAGGCGGTGTTCAGCATCCATTGCCATAACGATCTGGGGCTGGCCACGGCCAACACCCTGGCCGCCATTTCGGCCGGCGCGCGCCAGGCCGAGGTCACGCTGTGCGGCATCGGCGAGCGCGCGGGCAACACCTCGCTGGAAGAGGTCATCATGGGGCTTAAGACCCGCCCGCACTATTACAATGTGGAGACGAACATAAAAAGCGAGCAGATCTATCCTTCCTCGCGGCTTCTCTCCATGATTATCGGCCAGCCCATCAATCCCTATAAGCCCATCATCGGCGCGAACGCCTTCGCGCACGAGGCCGGCATCCATCAGGCCGGGGTGCTGAAATGCCGCGAGACCTACGAGATTATGACGCCCGCGTCCGTCGGCCGCAGTGAGACCGAACTGGTGCTCGGCAAACACTCGGGCAGAAACGCGGTCAAGGCCCGCCTGGAGAAGCTCGGCTACGGCCTCACCGACGAGCAGGTCACGCAAATGACCGAAGCGGTCAAGAATCTGGCGGATAAGAAAAAGGACGTCTTTTCCGAGGACTTGGAAGCCCTGGTCCTGGAACAGATATACAGGCTGCCGGACAAGTACGGCTTCAAGCGCTTGTCGGTCTTTTCGGGCAACATTGATATGGAGCCCGTGGCGGCCGTTGTCATGGACGTCGATGGCAAGGAAAAGAAGCTGTCCGGCTTCGGGGTTGGTCCTATTGACGCGGTGTTCAACACCATAGGCCAGCTGACGGGCCGCAACGCGCATTTGAAGCAGTATGCCGTCAACGCCATCACCGGCGGCACGGACGCCCAGGGCGAAGTGACCGTGCGCCTGGAGGAGGGCGGACACGTATCCGTCGGCCGGGGCTCCGACGGCGACATCATCGTCGCCAGCGCCAAAGCTTTTGTGAACGCGCTCAACCGATTGGCCAAAAAGGAGGAGGAGAGGCCATGCCCCACACTTTAGCCCAGAAGATTCTGCAGAACCGCACTGACGAGAAAATCACCCAGGACGGACAGATCGTCCAGTGCCGGGTGGATCTCGTTTTGGCCAATGACATAACCGCCCCGCTGGCTATCAAGAGCTTCAACAAGATGGGCGCGGGCAAAGTCTTTGACAAGGACAAGGTCGTGCTTGTCTGCGACCACTTCACTCCCAACAAGGACATCGATTCCGCCGAGCAGGTGAAGCTCGTGCGCGAATTCGCGCACGCCATGGGCGTCACCCATTATTTCGAGGGCGGCGACTGCGGCGTGGAACACGCGCTTCTGCCGGAGATCGGCCTGGTGGGTCCGGGCGATGTGGTTGTCGGCGCGGATTCCCACACCTGCACGTATGGCGGCGTGGGCGCGTTCGCCACGGGCATGGGCTCGACGGACATAGCCGCGGCCATGGTGCTTGGCGAGACGTGGCTTCGGGTTCCGCCCACCATCCAGGTACAGCTTGACGGCCAGATGCCCGAATGGATCGGCGGCAAGGACATCATCTTAGAGATCATCGGCACTATCGGCGTGTCCGGCGCGCTCTACAAGGCCCTGGAATTCGACGGTCCGGCGCTTTCGACGATTTCGATCGAGAGCCGCCTCACCATGTCCAACATGGCCATTGAGGCGGGCGGCAAGGCCGGGATCTTCCCCGCCGACGCCCTCACCATGGCCTATACCAAAGCCGCGGGGCGTAAGGGTGACAAGGAACTGCGCGCCGATCCGGGCGCCCACTATGAGCGCACGGTGACCATCAACTGCTCGAAGCTCACGCCGCGCGTGGCCTGTCCCCATCTGCCCGAGAACGTGAAGCCCGTGGAAGAGTGCAAAAACATCCGCATTGATCAGGCCGTCATCGGCTCCTGCACGAACGGGCGCATCGAGGACATGCGTATGGCCGCCAAGGTGCTCAAAGGCAAGAAAGTGGCCAAGAACGTGCGCTGCATCATCTTGCCCGCCACGCCCCATATTTGGCGTCAGGCCTTGAAAGAAGGGCTTCTGGAGACGTTTATGGATGCCGGGGCCATCGTCGGTCCGCCCACCTGCGGTCCGTGCCTTGGGGGCCACATGGGCATACTGGCCGCCGGAGAGCGCGCCATCTCCACCACGAACCGCAACTTCAGGGGCCGCATGGGATCGCTCGAGAGCGAGGTGTATCTTGCGGGCCCGGCCGTGGCCGCCGCGTCGGCCGTTACCGGCGTCATCACCCATCCCGCCAAGATATAAGGAGATATGCCATGTATAAGGGACGCGCCCATAAAGTAGGCGCACACATCGATACGGACGCCATCATTCCGGCCCGCTTTCTGGTGATCTCGGATACCGAGGAGCTTGGCAAGAAGTGCATGGAAGGGCTGGAGCCCGGCTGGGTAAAAAGGGTGAAAAAGGGCGACATCATGGTGGCCGGAGAAAACTTCGGCTGCGGCAGTTCCCGCGAACACGCCCCCCTGGCCTTGCTTGGGGCGGGCATCCCGGTGGTGGTGGCCCACAGTTTCGCTCGCATCTTCTACCGCAACAGCTTCAATATGGGGCTGGTGCTTCTGGAGGTCGGGGATGACGCCGCCAAGATAAACGACGGCGACGAGCTTGAGATAAACGCCGAGAAGGGCGAAATACGAAATCTCACCTCGGGCGAGACCATAAAGACCGTTCCGGTTCCGACCTTCATGCAGGGCATCCTGAATAAAGGCGGCCTGGTGAACTACGTGAAGGACCGCCTGAAAGCCTAAACCGTAAAGGCCGCTTCCCCGCTTATGGGGGGCGGCCTTTTTTGATCCATGGGAGACTTACCGTTATGGAGAAGAATATCGTCATCCTGCCCGGCGACGGCATCGGGCCGGAGATTATGACGCAGGCCGAGAAGATTCTGAAGAAGATCGGAGAAAAGTTCAACCATTCCTTTAAAACTAGCCGCCATCTGATCGGCGGGGCGGCCATTGACGCCGAAAACAATCCGCTGCCCAAGGCCACGGTCGATGCCTGCAAAAAGGCCGACGCCGTGCTTTTGGGCGCGGTGGGCGGCCCCAAGTGGGACAACATCGAAAAGGCCATCCGCCCGGAACGCGGGCTGCTCGGCATCCGCAAGGAACTGGGGCTTTTTGCCAATCTGCGCCCGGCCAAGCTTTTCGACGATCTGAAACGGGCCTGCTGCCTGCGTCCGGACATCATTGGGGGCGGCCTTGACGTTATGGTCATCCGGGAGCTTACCGGCGGGGCCTATTTCGGCACGCCCAGGGGCCAGGAAGTGCGGGGCGGCGAGCGCGTGGCCTTCAACAACATGATCTATTCCGAGCATGAGATACGCCGCATCGCCAAGGTGGGCTTCGAGACCGCCCGCAAGCGCGGCAAAAAGCTCTGTTCCGTGGACAAGGCCAATGTGCTGGACGTTTCCCAGTTGTGGCGCGAGGTGGTCGTTGAAGTGGCCAAAGACTACCCGGACGTGGAACTCTCCCACATGTACGCGGACAACGCGGCCATGCAGTTGGTGCGAAATCCCGGCCAGTTCGACACCATCGTCACCGAGAATCTCTTCGGCGACATTTTGTCCGACGAGGCCGCAGTCATCACCGGCTCCATCGGCATGCTGCCCTCGGCGTCTTTGGGCGACAGCGGGCCGGGCCTGTACGAGCCTATTCACGGCTCGGCTCCGGACATCGCGGGCGAGGACAAGGCCAATCCGCTGGCCACGATCTTGTCCGTGGCCATGATGCTGCGCTATCAGTTCGCTTTTGCCCCCGAAGCCGAAGCCATCGAGAACGCCGTGACCAATGTCTTGAAGGCCGGATACCGTACCGGCGACATCATGGAGCCGGGCAGGATGCTTGTCGGCTGCGTCAAGATGGGGGATTTGGTGGCCGAAAGGCTGTAACAGGCGAGGCTTGCACCATGCGGTCCGTTCTGACCACATGCGGATACTGCGGCTGCGGCTGCAATCTCTACTACGCCGTGGAGAATGGCGAGATAGTGTCCGTGCTGCCCAAGGCGGACCATCCGGTAAGCCGGGGCAAGCTCTGCGTAAAGGGCTGGACCGGACACGGTTTTGTCCGCCACCCCGACAGGCTCGCGCACCCGCTTATCCGCGATGCGAAGGGCCGTCTGGCGCGGGCCACCTGGGATGAAGCCCTTTCCCTGGTGGCGTCCCGGTTCCGTGAGATAGCGCGGGAGTCCGGGCCGGAAAGTATCGGGGTATTAAGCTCCGCGCGCTGCACCAATGAGGAAAACTACCTCGCGGCGCGTCTGGCCAGGGCAGGGTTTGGCACGCCAAACATAGACCACTGCGCCCGCCTCTGACACAGCGCCACGGTGGCCGGTCTGGCCGTCACCTTGGGCAGCGGGGCCATGACCAACAGCATCGAGGATATGCGCCTGGCCGACGTGATCTTTGTTGTCGGCTCCAACACCACTGAGCAGCATCCGCTTGTGGCCGAACGCATAATCGGCGCCAAAAAGCGCGGCGGGCGTCTCATCGTGGCGGACCCGCGCCGCACAAAGCTCGCGGCTCTGGCGGATATCCACCTTATGCTCTCGCCCGGCACGGACCTGTGCCTCGTAAACGCCATGTCCAAGCATATCCTGGACGCGGGGCTTCATGCCAAGGCGTTTATCGTGGAGCGTACGCAGGGGTTTGAGGCGTTCGCCAAGGCGCTTGAACCTTGGACGGTCGAGCGCGCCGCGCGGGAGTGCGGCGTCGCGGCGGACAGTGTCCGCCAAGCCGCAGAGTGTTACGCCACGGGACCGAATTCCAGCCTGGCGTACTGCATGGGCGTAACCCAGCACGTCAGCGGCACGGCCAACTGTCTGGCCCTGGCGAATCTGGTGATGCTCTGCGGCATGGTGGGACGCCCGCACACAGGCTTAAACCCCTTGCGCGGGCAGAACAACGTGCAGGGTTCCTGCGACATGGGCGCGCTGCCGGACGTTCTGGCCGGCTACTTGGCGGCGGACGGCCCGGAAGCCCGCGAGCGCTTCACCCCGGTGTGGGGGGATTTCGCCGCCAAAAGGGGTCTTACGCTTACCGGCATGGTTTCCGGCGCGGTGAAAGGGAGTATTCGCGGTCTTTTTGTCATGGGGGAAAATCCCGTCGTGTCGGACCCGGACACGGCCCATGTTCACAAGGCCCTCTCGAAGCTGGATTTTTTGGTGGCGCAGGATATCTTTCCGACCGAAACCACGAAACTCGCCCATGTGGTGCTGCCGGCCGCAAGCTGGCTGGAAAAGGAAGGCACGTTCACCAACACCGAGCGGCGCGTGCAAAAGGTGAACGAGGTATTGCCCCCTCTGCCGGGGACCTTGCCGGACTGGGAAATCCTGACACGTCTTCTGCGTTGCTTCGGGCACAAGGCGGACTATGCCCGCCCGGAGGATGTTTTTATGGAACTTTGCTCCGTGACTCCTTCTTATGCGGGCATGACGTATGCGCGTCTGGAAAAGGAGCAGGGATTGTGCTGGCCGTGCCCTGCTAAGGATCATCCCGGCACGCCGTGTCTGCACCAGGGGAGCTTTGCGCGCGGCAAAGGCCGGTTCGTCAGCGAATATCTGGTGAACGAAAAAGAAACCGCGGACAGCGAGTACCCCCTGCTTTTGACCACAGGCCGGGTGGGCTTTCAGTATCATACCGGGTCCATGACCCGCAGGGTCTGGACGCTCTCGCGGGAATTTCCCGGCAATTTTGTGGAGCTGCACCCGGACGACGCCAAGTCGTTGGGCGTCAAAGAAAATTGGAAGGTGCGCGTCTCGTCTAGGCGGGGCAGCGTGCTGGCGCGCGTGCGCATAACCGCAGACATACGCCGGGGCGTGGTGTTCATGCCCTTCCATTACGGCGGCAACCCGGCCAACGCGTTGACCGGCAGCCGCACGGACCCGGTGACGGACACGCCCGCGCTGAAGCTCAACGCGGTCCGCATAGAACACGTGTAATATGTACTCGCTGCCTGTACATTTGCTCCCCGATGCGCTTGGCGTCTGGAGCCGCTCGTATCCCGTGTTTGCCCCGCAAGAGAGCGCCCCTGGCGGCCCTGTGTTGCTCGAGCCGTTTAGCCGGGAGAAGGGCATAAGCCTTAATTATATCAACTTCCCCATGCCCGTGCCGGACTTTACCCTGCCCGAGACGCTTTTCGCCTGGAAGCGGGACGTGGGCAGGGTCCAGGCCTCCCCATGTCTGGAGGAAACTCCCCCGCAGGTGATTTTTGGCGTGCGGCCCTGCGACATTGCGGGCCTGGCCTGCCGCGACGCGTTCTTTAGCGGCGAATATCCCGATCCGCACTACCTTGCCCGGCGCAAAAGCATGATCCTCGTGGCGTTAAACTGCGCCAAGGCCGGGGATTGTTGCTTCTGCAAGGCCACCGGTACGGGGCCTTTTGCCGACCGGGATGCGGATATTGTCGCCACTCTGGACGGCGAGAAGCTCTTGTTTGAGGCCCTAAGCGCCCAAGGTCACACTCTTCTGGATCAGATAAAAAGCCTGCTCCATACCGTAGATCGCGAGCAGGGCGCGTCCCGTGTGCGCCTATTGCGCGGCGAGGCGCTGGCCACGTTTTCCCGCGACGCTGATCTGTCCGGCGTGGATACCGCCCTGGCCGCGATGTACAACAGCGGCCTGTGGGAGGAAAATGCCCGTTTGTGCATCAACTGCACGGGCTGCACTATGGTCTGCCCCACCTGCACGTGTTTTCAGACGGTGGAAACGTCAACCGATCCGGGTGGCGCTAGCGGCGGACAACGCCTGCGCTGCAAGGATTCCTGCCAGACAACGGGATTTACCCGCAACGCCGGGTTCCACAATCCCCGTTCCCATACTTCCGCTTTCCGCTACCGCATCATGGACAAGCTTCTCCACGTGGGAGCCCGCTTCGGCCGGAACGCGAAAGCCTGCGTGGGTTGCGGCCGCTGTATTGAGGTGTGCCCGGCAGGCATAGACATCACCGATATTGCGGCGAAAATCAAAGCATCCTGGCGCGATGCGGGGTCTCCCGCGCCGCTCATGGACGCGCCCAAACGGTATGAACGTCCGGCAAAGGCGGCCGATCAGGATCTGTACACGCCGCGTCCGGCGGTGATTACATCCGTGCGGGACGACGGCCGCGATACCCGGCGCTACGCCATGCGCTACGTGGATGCCGCGCCCGGCGAAACAATGGATCTCTCCGGCCAGTTTTATATGCTGACGGTCTTTGGAGTGGGGGAGATCGCCGTCTCCGTTCCTTTCGGCGACGCCCCCGGAAGCCGGATGGAGTTTTGCGTCAAAAAAGTGGGGAAGGTGACCGGCGCTCTGGCCGAGCTTGGCGTCGGCGATATTGTGGGGCTGCGCGGGCCGTATGGACGCCCCTTCCCTTATGAGGACTTGAAAGGGCGAGACGTGCTGATCGTCGGCTCAGGTGTCGGCATGGCCCCGGTGCGCACCATCATCGTGCGTATGATGGACGAGCGGGCAAAATTCGGCCGCATAGCCATTATCGCCAGCGCCGCCTCACACGATGGCATCGTCTATGCGGACGATCTGCGCTATTGGGGGACGCTGCCCGGCGTTACGGTACTCTATGCGCTCTCCAAGCCCACGCGGGCCGTGCGCGCGCATGTGGGATATGTGAACGATCTCCTGCCAGGCCTGGTCCTTGACTGGCCAAACGTCCGCGCCCTGGTCTGCGCTTCGCCTAAGCGCATAAAGCTCGTGGCGGCGGATTTGCAGGGGCTGGGCATGGACGCGGACCACATCTATACGTCGCTTGAGACGCACATGCGCTGCGGAGTGGGCAAATGCGGACACTGCAAGGTGGGGTCGCATTACCTGTGCGTGGACGGGCCGGTGTTTTCGTATAGGGAGATGCTTGAGCTGCCGCCGGAATTTTAAGGACGCATTTTTCCGAACAACCCTGCGCCGTTATCTGGTTTGGGTTTGCGTTTTGCGAGAAATGACGCTACCTGGAACGGAACTTTTTCCGTTTGTGCCCTGAACTTCTAAGGAGGCAATATGAAACGGCTGTTTTATCTGGTCGCGGGCTTTGTGCTTGCGGGCCTTATGCCCCACGGCGCGCTCGCCGCCGATACCGTCAAAATCGGACTCATGGCCCCGCTCACCGGAGCCTTTGCCAGCGAAGGCAAGGACATGCGCTCGGTGATTGAGCTTCTGGCCGAACAATTGAACGCGCAGGGCGGCATAAACGGCAAAAAGGTGGACGTGATCGTCGAAGACGACGGCTCCGATCCCCGCACGGCGGCCAATGCGGCCAACCGGCTGGTTTCCAAGGGACTGAAACTCGTGATCGGGACTTACGGCTCCGCCGTCACCGAAGCCACGCAGGACATCTACGACGAGGCCGGGGCCGTACAGGTGGCCACAGGTTCCACCTCGATCCGCCTGACCTCCAAGGGACTCAAAAATTTCTTCCGGACCTCTCCTCGTGATGACGAGCAGGCCCGCGTGGCCGTGGATACCCTGCGCAAGCTGGGTTTCAAGAAGATCGCCATCCTGCACGACAACTCCGCCTACGCCAAAGGCCTGGCCGACGAATCCAAGGGGCTGATCGACAAGGACAAGAACTTCTCCCTCGTGTTTTTCGACGCCCTGACGCCCGGCGAGCATGACTACACGGCCATCATCACGAAGCTTAAGAGCGCGAACCCGGATGTGGTGTTCTTTACCGGCTATTATCCCGAAGCGGGGCTGCTCCTGCGTCAGATGCGCGAGGTCAAGTGGAACGTGCCCATGCTTGGCGGCGACGCGACCAACAACGTGGATCTGGTGAAAATCGCGGGCGTGGATGCCGCCGCGGGCTACCGCTTCGTCTCCCCGCCCATGCCCGGAGACCTGGACACTCCCCTGGCCAAGAACTTTATGAAGGGCTTTATGGCCAAATACAACGCGCCGCCCAGTTCCGTCTGGAGCGTGGCGGCCGGCGACGCCTTCAACGTGCTGGTGGAGGCGGTAAAGCATGTGGGCGACGACCCCAAGGCCGTGTCGGACTACCTGCATAACAAACTGAAAGACTACGACGGCCTGACCGGCAAGATCTCCTTTGACGCCAAAGGCGACCGCGTGGGCGACCTCTACCGCGTGTACGAAGTGGACAACACCGGCAAGTTCATCCTGAAATAGCCGCTTCGAAAGCGATCTTCCGCCCTGTCTCCACGCGGCCGTGGGGGCGGGGCGGAATCGTCAACCAAGGGGATACCAAAAGGGCAAGGGGCCTTTATGGAAGAGTTTCTCACCCAACTGACGAACGGCCTGGCCGTGGGGGGCATCTACGCCCTTATCGCGCTCGGCTACACCATGGTCTATGGGGTCTTGAAACTGATCAATTTCGCCCATGGGGATCTCTTCACCCTGGGGTCCTACCTCGGCTTTTCCCTGCTTATTTCCTCCCGGCTTTCCGGGCACATCCACGGACTGACCGGGGCCTTGGCGCTTATTCTCATCGCGGTCGTCTTTGTCGGCCTTGCCGGAGTGGTGCTTGAGCGCGTGGCCTACCGGCCCTTGCGCAAGGCGGACAGGCTGGCGGCGGTCGTTTCCGCCCTGGGCTGCTCCACGTTTCTCTCGAACGCGCTTATGCTCATTTACGGCGCCAGGCCCCAGGTCTATCCGGTAAATCTCCTTCCCACGGCCGCCGTCACGCTTTTCGGCGTGGACATTCCCGTCACCCGCATCATGCTCTTTGGCGCGTCGCTGGTCCTCATGCTTTTGCTCTACTGGTTCATCCACCGCACCCGCATCGGCGCGGCCATCCGGGCCGTGGCCATTGACCAGGGCGCGGCGAAGCTGGTGGGCATCGACGTCAACCGCATCATTTCCATCGTCTTTCTGATCGGTCCGGCGCTGGGCGGCGCGGCGGGCGTGATGGTCGGCCTGTATTACGGCCAGATCACCTACGACATGGGCATGTCGTACGGCTTGAAGGCCTTCATCGCGGCAATCCTGGGCGGCATCGGCAATATCCCCGGGGCCATGCTCGGCGGCCTTTTGCTCGGGGTTTTCGAGGCCCTGGGAACCGCCTATTTTGAAGCCGGATGGAAGGACGCGTTCGCGTTCGGTCTGCTCATCATCATCCTTATCGTCCGTCCTACCGGGCTTCTCGGTGAGAGGGTGGCCGACAAGGTATGATGGAATTTTCGCGCCATCGCCGTTTCCCCTTGATCTCCGGAGCGGGATTTTTTCTTTTCATGGCGCTCTTGCCGCTCATTCTCGCCAATATCGGTCTGGACGGCGGCGGCCGCTACCAAATCGGCGTGATAAACGACATCGGCCTCTACGCGCTGCTTGGCCTGTCGCTCAATATCATCCTGGGCGACGCGGGCCTTTTCAGCATGGGGCACGGCGCCTTCTACGCCATGGGCGCATACACCACCGCCATTTTGAACACGAAATTCGCCGTGCCCATCCTCTATACCTTGCCCCTGGCGGGCCTGGTGGCGGCCTTTTTCGCCTTTGTGGTCACGCTGCCCATTTTGCGGCTGCGCGGCGATTATCTGCTCCTGGTGACCATCGGCATTGTGGAAATCGTGCGCATCGTGTTGACGAACGATGTGGGCGGCCTGACCGGAGGCGCCAACGGCATCGCGGGCATCGCCCGGCCGGAAATTTTCGGCTGGCGCATCATCACTCCTCCGCAATTTTTCTATCTGATCTGGGGGTTCGTGGCCGTAACGGTCGTGCTGTTTTCGCTGCTGAACCATTCCCGTTTCGGCAGGGCGCTCAACTACCTGAAGCAGGACGAACTGGCCGCGGTCGGCAACGGCATCGACACCCACCGCTACAAGCTCATGGCCTTCGTGCTGGGGGCCTTTTGGGCGGGCATGGCCGGGACGCTCTACGCCGCGAAGATGAAATTCATCTCCCCGGACGCGTTTTCCTTCTCGGAGTCGGTGCTATTGTTCACTATCGTCATTCTGGGCGGGGCAGGGAGCATCCCCGGCGTCATCCTGGGCGCGTTCATGCTGATCGGTCTGCCGGAACTCTTTCGCGAGCTGGCCGACGCGCGCATGATGTTTTTCGGCCTGGCCATGGTCGTCATGATGATTTTCAGGCCCCAGGGCTTCTTGCCCGCGCGTCGCAGACGGTATTTCGTCACCCCCACGGACTTGGGCAACGGCTCAAAACCATGAGCGCCATCCTTTCCCTGCAAAATCTCCTCAAAACCTTCGGCGGCCTGTCAGCGGTTTCCGGCGTCTCTTTCGATGTGGAGGAGAACGCCATCGTCGGGCTTATCGGCCCGAACGGCGCGGGCAAGACCACAGTCTTCAATCTCATCACCGGGAACTACCGCCCCAATTCCGGCACGATTCTTTTCGAACGGCGCGACATAACCGGCATGCCCACGCACAAAATCGTACAACTGGGCATTGCCCGGACCTTTCAGACCATCCGCCTCTTCCAGGAGATGAGCGTCCTGGAGAACGCGCTCTCCGGCTGCCATTGCCGCATGCGCGCGGGGCTTTTCAGTTCCATGTTCCACACGCCGCGCCAGCGCGCGGAGGAACGCCTCGCCGTTGCCCGCGCCATGCGCGAACTGGCCTTCGTGGGCCTGGACGGCCAGCACGACAACCTGGCCAAAAACCTCTCCTACGGCAACCAGCGGCTCTTGGAAATCGCGCGGGCGCTCTGCACGCAGCCGAACTTTCTCATTTTAGACGAGCCTGCCGGGGGCATGAACAACCAGGAAACCCAGGATCTTATAGAGCTTATTCGTTCCATCCGCAGCCGGGGCATCACGGTGCTTCTTATCGAACACGACATGAGCCTCGTGATGGAACTGTGCGAAAAACTGGTGGTGCTTGAATACGGAGCCGTCATCGCGGAGGGCGATCCGGAAGAGATCAAGATCAACCCTCAGGTGATCGAGGCCTACCTGGGCGCGGAGGACGACTGACATGGCTGCGGACGCCTCCGCCTACCTGGAACTGCGCGGTCTCCATGTGAAGTACGGCAACGTCGAAGCCCTGCACGGCATAGACGTCACGGTGAACAAGGGCGAGATCGTCGCGATCCTTGGGTCCAACGGGGCCGGAAAGACCACCACGCTTATGACCATCTGCGGACTGCTCAAACCCAGCGCCGGTGAAATCTTTTTCGACGGCGAGGCGCTCCACACCCTGCCGTCGCACGTCATCGTCTCGCGGGGCATCACGCAGTCGCCGGAAGGACGCCGGGTTTTCGGCGTGATGAGCGTCCTGGAAAACCTGCGCCTGGGCGCGTTCACCTCCAAGGACAAAAAACGCAGCGACGATACTTTGGAATGGATTTTCAGCCTCTTTCCGCGCCTCAAGGAACGCAAAGATCAGCTTGCGGGCACGCTCTCGGGCGGCGAACAGCAAATGCTGGCCATCGGCCGCGCGCTCATGGGATCGCCGCGCGTGCTGCTTTTGGACGAACCCTCGCTTGGGCTTGCGCCTATCCTTGTGCGCTCCATCTTCGACACCGTAAAGGCCGTCAGCAAAACCGGCGTGACGGTTGTCCTGGTGGAACAAAACGCCAGGGCGGCCCTGAAACTCGCCGACCGCGGCTACGTGCTGAAAGTGGGTCACGTGGCGCTCTGCGACAGCGCGGCCAACCTTTTGGCCAATCCCGACGTGCAAAACGCCTACCTGGGCAAGGCCAAGGGACGTTAGCTCACCAGGGGCGCTGCCCCAGACCCCGCTGGGGGGAATGATGAGGGATTAAGCCCTTCTGGTGACGCCTGAAATTTCAAGTGGTTAGATGCGCTTTTTGTTTTTGAACCGTTTTGGTTACACGGCCCTGGTTGCAAAACGCCCGGAGGTGTCAGGCCTCCGGGCCATTTCCTTTTCCAACAGGCCACCAACCGCCTGCCCGATGCCACTGTTGCCCAGAGCCTCAAGGATCATCTTCTGGGGGGCGTAGAGGCCCGCGCTACGAACATATATGTCCGTGGTTGGTCGCCCGCGCATGGCCCATGAGGATTTGCGCGGCGCTCAAGCCCTGAGACATAAAGGTAATGGCCGCCGATTTGTGCCGGATGGCATGGAATCCAAAGGGGTTCACGCCCGCCCGGCGGCACAATCTGTCCATGAAGTCCGAACGCTGCTGATAGGGTCGGCCCATTGCGGACGAGCATTGATCCTGCATGAAGACGTTATCCACTTCACAAGGCCGGGCGTCTTTCCACCAGGAGAGGGCTTTGACAAGCTCCGGGTGCATATCCAGCCAACGGACACGTTTTTGTCCTGTGTGAGCCTTGTTGTCAGTGAGACGGATTTTGCCATCGTCCAGACTCACATCCGCCCAGGTCAAGCGGAACGCCTCATTCTTGCGCGCCCCGGTGTAATAAAGGGTGAGCAGGAAAACCAAGTCCTGCCCCCGTGCTTCTTGTATTACCTTGACCACATCTTCCTCCGGGGGAACGTAGCGTTGCCCTTTCTCAACGGGGAACCGCTTCACCTGGCGGAAAGGGGGAAGGATTTGCGGGAAGTCTTCCACAAAGTCCATGCCCCAACTCCAGGCGGCTCCCAGGTCTTTCCGGGCTTCATTGGCGACTTTCGGGCCTTTTACGTCGGCCAAGGCTACAGGTACTTGAGCGCCTTCGCTTTGGTAAGGCTTTCCAGGTCCGTAATGCCCTCGGAGCGGCAAAAAGCGAAAAACCGTCTCATCACTATCAGTTTCTTCTTCCAAGTGTGCCGCGCCATTGTCCGT
>Ga0123354_10001721_pt1 | contig 27451 bp, 14 predicted proteins | sample TergutLab28metaG_2_FD_97872 | JGI IMG/M metagenome (GOLD analysis project Ga0123354, IMG submission 97872) | Labiotermes labralis P4 segment gut microbial communities from Petit-Saut dam, French Guiana - Lab288 P4 | ecosystem: Host-associated > Arthropoda: Insects > Digestive system > Gut ... | reverse complement strand
GGAAACCGGAGGGAAAGAGACCACTGGGGAGACCTAGGCATAGATGGGTGAATAATATTAGGATGGATCTCCAGGAAGTGGGATGTGGGTATATGGACTGGATTGGGCTGGCCCAGGATAGAGGCAGGTGGCGGACGCTTGTGAGTGCGGTAATGAACCTTCGACTTCCGTGAAATGCGGGGAATTCCTTGACTAGCTGCAAACCAGTTAGCTTCTCAAGAAGGACTCTGCACCATGGAGTAAGTAAGTAAGTACGTATTTTTGAAATTATGTTCTGTAACCAAAAGCGATAATATTAAAATATTTCTTGTTTCTGGAACTCCCTTTTGAACTCATCTATAGCTGGTTTTATTGTTTTACCGTCCAAGCTTAACTATCACGAAAACACGATCGCCGCATAGACAAGGGTCCATTCGGCCATCAATCTGTCGACCACTGGACAATGGGTTCTAATCCCGCTTAGGTTCTTGTACTCTTCTGTTTTTTTTTATACATAGGTAGAATAATTGCTACTATAGATTTCGGAGCTTTAGGACGGATCAGACTCTGTATCCAGGAGTAAGGTGGCCCTCTGAACACTTGGGGTAAATACGCTTTAACACTGTAACATAAGGTCCTTATCGATGACATCCCGTTGTGGTACATAAATAGCAGAGAGGAAGCACAAACCGTCAGTCACAATTGAACACTTCATCAGTTTTTATTGCTTGCTACATGTTTCGATTTTGGAAAAGTTATTATCAGCAATAAAAATATATATGAAGAAAGAGAATTTAAATAAGACACATTACAATGGTACTTTTTTCAGCACTAATCAAAATATCCTTTTACTGTACTTCAATATCTTAACATACAATTCTTATTTTTATTCAGTTTTGGCTTAAAAATCTCCAGTTCTTCTAAAGTTGAAATTTTTTGCTATCTGAAAAAATGCATCAATTTAAAGGGTTGTATTTAAATAACATTTCTACCACGTACTTTTAATTGCATGATTATGGCTTTTCCAAATACCAAGACATGTAGCACGCAATAAAAACTAATAAAAAGCTAAACTTAAAATGACGGTTTTTACTTTTTCTTTATTGTAACATTGTTTGGAAAAAAAAGTGTGTGCCATTTGGGTGTGCTTTCCTGTCCACCTCCCCTTATTCTTTCACAGGTCGAAGTCCGTAGCTTTGTAAGGGTTAGTAATTGGACGTATGTTGATATTACACTTTTGGCTCCGTATGAAATTAGGATTCTAATCCAAAAGTTATGACAACTTATCGGAAAATCTGTACATTAATTTAAAACGATGTGCATAAAACTGCTAAAAATGCATAAATTCTGAACCAATGTTGTGCCCAATATTTGTTACAAAATAAGAAGTACATGAGAACTGAAAAATATTAAACATGTGGTTCGTTTTAACAGGCACAGAATACTAACGAAGCTCATGTCTTTATGTCGCCACTTATTTAACTAGTTGAAGTACTGTGCAAGGCACGCCTTAAATGCAACTAAAGAAACTGCTTGAAATTCAGGAAAAATTACTGTGGTTAAAAGTCACAAAACACGACTCAACCTAATTTGATTTTGTGATGAATTTTATTGTACTCATGATCGTTATTGAAAAATAAACCTTACGAAAATGAATTCAATTTTTAAGCATAATTTTCGACATGTGATCCTTCTTGGAATTCGTGCTTTAAGGAAACTGTTTACATATTCCAGGTGTATTAATTACGGAACCACGATACTAAGGCTAAAACTGGTAATCGGAGAAGACACTTTTATTGGATTGTAAAAATATTAAGCAGATTTCTCTATTAATATCTTAGTCACACACAAAAAATAAGCAGACCGAGGAACAGAGACTGCTGGAAACTGAAGCATCTATTTCAAATCTACTTAATTCTGTGACCGTAATAGATTTTATTAATAAACTATCAAGACCCTCATACTTAAGGATTGCTTACTTGAAATTAATATGTTTCCCTTGAAAAGATCTGGGCAAGAAAAATAGAAAAGTATGAAGGAAATTAATACGTGTGTGAAGTTTGCTTTAAAAAGCTGTCAATCGCCCCGAGTCTATGGCATCGAATGATTCTAAGACAGTGAAAAATGAAATTAGAGATGTGTAAAGAGCAGCGGTAACGCAGTTGAAGTACTGCAGCGATTTTAGTATTTGGTAGGAGCCGGGTCCAAGACTCATTCAACCCGAACTCCTTAATTTTATCAATAACCAGTCAAGAAGACAATTTTATGAAACTCCACATTCTGGGCATTTATTCATCTTCCTCTTACTTTCACATCCCTCGGTCCAAAGTTTCGTCTTATTACATTCTGCCATCCAGTGACAGGAAAAAATGTGGAAGATAAAGAAAATTTGTCCCTGGGCACGCCATGAATGCATGTGATGTTGTGGAGTAATGGTTCCAGTAATTCTTCAACTCAACATAGTTGAACGGGGATGGTCAGCTTCATGAGCAGCCTTATTACCAGTAAACAGGAGACTGGTTAGTTTTCAGAGGCGGTCTGATATCCTTGGAGAGGAAAAAAGTTTTCTTACCCTGGCAGGAAACTGAGCCATAATTTCTCGGTTGTACGCACAATATTCATGCTAACCGCAGTTTATATAAACAAATACAAATACAAGCAAGATAAAGTATTTACTTTCCCCAATAAAATGATCCGTTTTAAAATTTTGCTGGTTTCCTATCCAGTGCCTAAACTGCAGACGGGGTAGAATTTAACATAGTGACGAGTCTTGCCTTTGAACTTCCACTATTCACATTGGAAGAACTGCTGATAAAAGGGTGACAGAATGCAAAACGTTGAAGCAAGATTTTCTTTATATTTAATAAAGCAGCACTAAAGGAAGCATAAGAAGGAGTGAAATTATAAATACACACAATCTTCATGGTTACGCCGTGCACCAATGATATCAAATGCTTTATTGTCCAACTAATGCACTCAGTTATACATAAAATCGTTGAATTGTTAAAAACCAATTAACTTATAAAAGACTCTCCAACATGTTTCGGTTCACGTAGGAACCATCATCAGGGTTGTAGCTCCCTGATGATGCTTCCTACATGAACCGACACATGTTGGAGCGGCTTTTATAAGTTAATTGGCTTTTAAAATTTCAACGATTTTATATATAACAGAGTGCATTAGTTGGACAATAAAGCATTTGACATAAATACACATACTGTAAGTCTCTGCGGTAGGCAGTGTGGTGTGGCCAACTAACGTGCCAGCCGCTATTTCCCTGACAAGACACACCCCGATATTCCATACCCACTGAATAGGAATCTGAATAATCAAAGTGTCTGTTTTAGAGTCATAGAAAAAAGAAAATTCTCTGCTCCTACCGGGAATCAAAGCCCACTTCCCTATTCCCCCAGTACTCCAGCCTGCAACATATTTACTATACTAAATACACTTTTCTGGTTCATTAATTAGTCATCATCTAAAAAATTTTTTACTTATTTTATGACAATTAAGCACACGATAATGGAACATATTTCAGCGGTATCTAAAATCAACACATGCACATATATGTATGAAATTATACTATAAGTACAATGCACGAGATTATATGATAAGTAGAATATACTATCATACGCGTATAAGCATTTGTTGGTTTTAGCTACCACAGTAACATATATGTTTATTTTGTGCTTAATTTTTAATACTGTACCTTCCTACACTTACGTGCATTGGTTGGTTGTAGGGTTGGTTTTAGCTGCCATATCTAATTGCTCAATGAAGAGTTATGGATCATTTAAAAATAACTTCTTTTCACATTCTGCTCGAACAGTACTCATGTTTATATATCTTATTCAATAGAAACTACTTCTTGAGGTGTGCCATAAATGAAGGATCCGTTAGGTCTTTGTTAAACATCTTACACACAAAGAGCGAAAGGCTAGGATTTAGTAGCCACAACGTGGGCAGTGACAGTATGGACCGTTATGACGTCAAAAAAAGTACAGAAACGGAAACAAAAAGCCACTCTAGAATAACAGTAAAATGGGATGACGTATTATGTCAATGGAAGACCCCTCTTCCTTATATTTGTGAACGAAATAAGAAACTTTAAGATGACAATAGAATAGAAGAAAAAGCCTGTATTTTACAGGAAAGTTCTCCCTTGTAGAAGGGCCTTTCATTTGGTCAGTTTCATTTTCGAAGTGCAGATGTGTGTGCTGTTAGTCTGTGTATTCGGAGCAGTGATCTTGAGACCAGTGATAAAGAATGTAGTGTAGAGGACGGTGATCGTTCTGCGACAAGTGCAGCCATTTTGCAAACAGTTTTGTAGCTGATGAAATCAAGGGCAATATTCATTATAATGATGAAAAAAGGCTTACATTTGTAACATGGTGAGTATTGTAGAAAAAATAAAGTTATTTATTTTTAATACTTACACCGTCTAAATCAAAACGTAACTGTTAATAGTATAAGTATTTAATAATAATAATAATAATAAACAGAAAAAGCCATATTGGGCACTGAACACATACTTCGGAAAGTACTAATGTAAAAGTACAATAGATTCAACACTGAATCTAACGATATAAACACCATGAGTAGTAACAATAGAATAGCTTCAACACTGTATTCCCTAGGGACATGGTTTGTCTCAGGAATATAAATATAAATACCATGCATAAAGGAGATGATGATGATGATGATGATGATGATGATGATAATAATAATAATAATAATAATAATAATAATAATAATAGAAACGTTGGACTGTGGATCAAGAGTGAAAGATAGTTATAAATATCAAAACCTTTAATTCATGTAAAAAAGTCTTCTTATTAAAACTTGAGTTACAGTATCGGCTAATTTCTTCAGGTACTTACAATAGCTACTGAATAAGGTGTTCCATTTTTTATGTAGTTAGCTTTGTGAACCGGTACTAACAGCTATAGAGTTTGCTTCTTTCAGTTTGTGGCGTGGATAATACATGTATGCAGTAAGTCATAATTTTGAGAACGGAACACGTTCTTGTATTTCTGTAAATGTTCTTCTGAGAATGGTCCATATACTTCTCAGTATCACAGATAAACAAGTGATTCGACTATTCCTGTTCAATCATTTTATTAGATCATACTTTTGTTTGGCAGACTGGAACAAGAAAGTGTTATCCACTCTTTATGCCTCTCTTCCTTCAGCCGATTTCAAAATTGTTTCCACGACTTGAACATAATCAATAAGAAAATAATTCCAGAGACTGTAGACTGCTTTTATCGTGAGGGCGTTTGTGATTCCAGAATAAAAAACACACAAAAACAATCCTAAAATTTAATTTAAATTCCACTTTATTTACTACCATGAACAAAAATACGTGCTTTAAAATCAGATGGTGCGGAAACATAGCATTTCCTAAATAGAGAAATATATTATTATTATTATTATTATTATTATTATTATTATTACATAGCACGGCAACAATTGTCCTTCTGCTTGATGAGCAAAGCTGAAAATTTCGTATGCAATGGTACAGATTTATTTATGAAGCAAATTATTATTTTATTTTAGTAGAAACTTTTATTTGATTTGTTCTTATAATTATTCAGCTACTTCTCTTTACATTTAATTCGTACACGCACATTTTTATGGAACACTGCGTTATGTTACTTTTGTGTGTGTGTGTGTGCGCGCGCGCGAGCGCGTTTATTTGTGTAATTTGTGTTGTGATTATTTCATGCTAATTTTGTTATTGGCCTTTGCGATTCGAAGCTAGTGCTTTAATACTTTCTCAATGAAAATTTGATTAATATTAATAACAATATTATAATTATGGGAAGAAATGATGGTGAGTGATGCAAAGTTAAAACCTCGCGTTCTATCGTTTTAGTAAATGATTTGTAATTAGGCTTACTTAAATACTAGGATTTTCCTATACTACACGATGTGTTACGCAAACCTACAATTGTGTTCACATATATTATTTTTGTGTAAGCCTCACTCAGTCTAAATTCGTAACGTCAGTTTGCAATGTTGCAGTCCCTATTCTGAAAAAGTGTAGAGGTTAGGACTGATGAGACTTTGCAACATCATCTTAGCTTCTTCTGAGTCACTCGGCGACCATATTGAACTTGGGGACTGCATCGTAAAAAGGATGATCCCGCATGCTGTCTGTCCCTCTTTTCAATCACACATGGGACACACTGTAAACACAGCAAAGCATCTGGTGATCGCAAACATGACGCGGTAATTGTTAATGGCACGCGGAGATTTTATAGTTTATCACGTGATTGCTGCTTGCACGACATATCGCCAGCAACCAAGTGAAACTCACCCTGAACTTACGAACCCATGCAATAAGGACGAATCCGCACCACTATCTCTCTCTTCGTTACGGTATAGTGTCGAGATAAGAAGATTTTCCGCTTCATCACGTGGTATGCCTTAAGAGCATAATGTTCGTAAATGTGCAAAAACGCATTTCAAGTCTAAACAGGCTTAAATGGGATTAAGGTACTTAGGATTACGTTTTTACACTCCAACTTTGTGTCTCTTGCGGCGGCTTTATCTGGCTTGTCAGCTTCAAATTTAGTTCCGTGTTCTGCTGAGGCAGAAGACACGAACTTTGTGCTTAATTTGAATAGGTTCCGAATTTTGATCAAAGCTCTTAACTACCTACTTTCCAATATATGTTCTCTGATTATTTTAAAGGATGAAATTTCATAACAACCGTGTTATTTGTAATTTATACCGTCTCCGCATAATTACGATGGCAGTTTGGGATTGTTAAAGTAAATAAAAAAATAGCTTTATTTTTTTAAGATTGAACAGGTAATTAAAATGACCTTATTACTTTATTTTCGACATAAATAAGATGTATGTATGTATGCATGTATATATGTATGTATGTATGTATGTCGGTTTCAAAACGTTCTACGTTGTCCGACACCTAGACTCCACTGTTTCCTATCTTCCCACTGGCCTTCATTTAGGTTTCTTTCTTTCATGGCCTTCCTTATACCTTCCATCCAGTTTTTCTTCGGTCTTCCTCGTGCTCTCTTTTGTTTCGGCATCCACTTCAATGCTATTTTGGGTAATCTTCCTTCTACCATTCTTTGAACATGGCCGTACCATGTAAGCTGATTCTGTTCAATTTCTTTTATAATTGGTTCCTCTAATCCAATTTTTTGTCTTATTGTTATATTTCTAATTCTTTTTCTTGATATTCTAGAGGATCTCCTCAAAGCATCCATCTCTGTAGCTTCGACCCATCTTTTATTACTTTGTGTGAGTCTGCATGTTTCGGCACCACACAATAAACTGCTTTTAATCAATGCATTATAAATGTCCAGTTTTCTCTCCTTTCTTATGTCTTTACTCCACATTATCCCGTTTAAGCATGCTATACATTTTCTTATTTGTATTACTCTTGATCTTCATAAATAAGATAATTAAATGACATTAATTACTTCAGTATTTAGGCCTAATATTTTTGTAAGACTCAGACGGTACAGCGACTCGCTGAGGGCTGGAACGTCCGGGTTTCAAACTCCGGTGTTTACGATATTTCTGGATCCATACACACAGGTCGCGAGTTCCACCTAGCCAATTGTAAAATGGGTATAGGGTCCCTTTTCCTGGGAAAAAGCGGCTGGGACGTGGTCTTGACCATTCACTTTTCCTACCGCCGAGGGTGAGTATGGTTAGTGTTATAGTTCTAAACAAAATAAATTCCATGCTGTTACGCAAAGAATGTCAAATCTAATCTCATAACAATAATATTTAAATGATATAGTACTTAAGATGATTTACTGAAGAGGGGCTCGGATTGTCTAAAATAACTGCAGAGAGGCAGTCCTTCTGCATCAAAGCCCAAATGAAACTGAAACCAGTTATAAGGAAATTCATTTCAAGTAGCAAGTCGTAGCTGAGTTATTTTATTATAGAGAGAACTTTTATGGACATATCTCTGACTAGGATATCGTATTCAAGCTGAGCATACTAAAATAGCAAGAAGTTTCTATCTGTGCTCAAAATAAAAATGCTTTCAACACTGTCATCTATGTGGCTCTCAGTGTATTGCAACACTCTATTGTGCAATGGAAATTTCGGAATTGTATAAGCGGAAGAAATTGAAACAGATGTTTAGTTTTTCTAATTAAATGTTTAATTTCTTTCTTAATTTTTTTTTTCGTTTACGGTCACACAGTAATAAATGGTACAAACTGCAATTGGATTCTGCATTTAGAAGGCATAAACGTAACAGAGTTACGCATTTTGACAGTTACTACAATATAGATTTCGTAAAAAGGTTAAGTACACTTCAGTATCAAAATAAGCAGTGACCAACAGAGAAAAATAACAGCTTTTCCATACAAGGGAGAGAAAGTGCACGAAAAATGTAACAAAGAAGCGCGTTTGGAACTTCGAATCTTAGATCATTTCCTGATGGTCACACAGATTGTTACTCTGTTATTATATTTTCCTGTTACTGGATATAATCAACAAATAATGAGTACTAAGTTTGCACGTTTATGGTTTCCTTAATTACGCATTATGCAAATCGCACGAAGAGAAAAGTGAAGTATACAGGAAATTCATAAAACATCATAATGACTGTCATTGAATTGTTAAGTAACACAAAGTACTAGGCTTCTGTATGGAGAAATATTACTTATTTGTAATCGACTATAAAACAATAGGTTCAATATTAAATATTAAGGATCCTTTTTTGTATTTTGCTCTAATTCCTTCTTCTCTTTACAAGGCGTAATAGGCCGCATCGGGCCGTGGCCTCTTCAGGGTTCTGTTTCAGTATCCCTACCCCTGCTAGAACCCTTCAACCATTTTACCCTCATCATCTGTCATAAAGACGCATTAATGTGAAACCATATTGTATTAAGATCGTCAAATATATTTTGTATATTCATTCCGTACACGGCGAAGAAACATAAATGTCCGGAGGTACTCATGGAAAAAGTCTGTTATTTCCAAGCTGTTTACACCAAACTTGAATGTGGTCAAATATTTTTGTGAAAATACCCAATATAAAATGTTACGTAGTTCTGTCCAGCGGAATTCCTATATTTCTACGTGGATGGACGTACTGAGACATAGAATAACAGACTGACGGACTGACATAAAGAAGCTAAATAATTGCTCTTCGCAATTGTTTTGCGAAATTCCTACTAATAAAGTTGTGTTGTGTAGACAGGAATGTTTGGATGTATCATTCCGAAGAAACATTACTGAAAACGTTTCTTGAAAACTAAAGCCTTCTAATATCCTGGGAGACTTGAAACTTCAGCAACTCCCCTGCGAAGAACCAAAATCTCAGAATGCTTCTTAGTATTCAGCTGTGAACTACTGCGTTTATATTAGTAACTCTACTCTTCAGACTCTCAGAGAAAGACAAGGACAAGGAGTCAAAAATAATTTAGCAGTTTATTTTGTCGAGGCGTGACCTTGTCGTCTGGTGTTAGAAGTGTTCGTAAACAAAGCGATCGGGCTGGAAAGTAATCGGAGCTCTCAGAACGAAGAATTAAGCGAACAACCTTATGACATTACGTGACTAGGACGAAGACGACGACGAAGAAGGAATTATAGTATTACTATTTCACAATTACGAGCTTCTGGAGATGTGACGTCATGTATTGTAGTTGAAAGGTACCAATCTTTCGTTGGCAACGAATGCTCATTTCTTCAGCCTACTTGCCGACTGTATCCATCAATACCAGGGGTCTTGAAATTTTTAAATTGATAAAAACAAGTGTCGTATGTAACTGACTTGATACATATGTTTGTGAATGTTAGTATAAAAGGAGATGTCTCATCCTAAAACTATGAAGTTCCTGGCTGCCCGATAACCGTCTCCGTGAGTTCTGTAGGCGTATTTATGTGCAAATAGCAAATCTGAATAAATATTTTAACCAGTAATTCAACCGCTTTCGAATCATGCAGCTGAATAAGTTTCTGGTGCATATGTAGTACATGTTTAACTTGTTGGAAGGAATGGTGGCCGAAAGTGGACAGTAAATGACACCAAATTTTGTAAACTGTCTGTTGAGCTGTGTGGCACTATGTCACTATGTTACAGTACAGCGCTTATTGAACCTAAGTAAGGGTTAAGCCTCAATATTTAGGTTTGAAATGTAAGTGCAACTAACGAGTTTTAAGATATTGGTTTTAAAAGCGGCTGGAATTCTCGGCTTTATGACAACATATAACCTACTATATGCCATCACCCATTACAACACAATATGAAGGGATAAGAAGTGGGTAGGATTAACTGTTTCTAATGGGAGGGGCAATAAAACATCCCAAGCAGGATTGTGTTCAACATAGTATCGAGTAAGAACTCACTAGATTCCAACCGGCAACTCATTTTAAAAAGAAGTCGCCATATTTCTCTAAGGTGTAGCTAGAACGGGCACAGATTTGGACGACACACTGAGCAGTTTAGAACTTAGGTAGAGGGCCAGCAGATAAATATGGAAATTCTTAGAAAGGCGAAAGATTTTGGCATCCATCTGGTGGCGCAAGAGGCTGTTAACATTAGGTTATTCGCGGGGCGCGATCGGGAGGAAGATAAACTTCAACCTTGCATAAAGAACTGAATTCGACTCAAATTACTGTGATTCTCTTAGGTACCTTATGTGACAATCTTGTTTTCTTCTTGTCAAGTATGATACAACTACAAACTTTCGACGACTACAAATTATTTTCAGAGAAAGAGTGTTGGTAGTAGCTCGAATAAGTACTATGACATTCAGAAAAGATCAAAACCAACTTCTACGCACGTGACTGTAATATAATTGCAAGGAAAATATATGATTTAAAATTTAAGGAAAAGTACTATGACATTCAGAATTATTTCTCACAAATTTGACTCCCAAATACCGTCCATTTAGGCGTAAAATAAGGAATGTTATACGTATTGTTATATTAATTCATTTAAACATTTACTTTATTATTACTCTGAAAATTATAAAGAATAAAATTTATTTTCAACCGTATGTAATGTCACTGGAAATGAGATACATCAGAATATTTTTCTTAGAAGAAATTTAGTCTGATACCGGTTTTAAAAAGTAATTTGTTAAGTTTTTTGGTGAAATCATATCCACTAATTGTGCTATCTACAGAAAATGCGAATGCAGAAAGTGTAATTTCTTAGTGTTATTCCTAATAGTGCTGTCATAATCACTTGGCACTGAAAGATTAAATAAAGATAAAATTCTCAGTAGGGTGGTCAGTAACAAAAGAGTTTAGGCTTTGGAATACCGGTATTTGAAGCACGTTGTCCTTCAGACTTTCTGATAACCACATATAGGGCTCCCTTTAGACTATCAGGAACTATAAATTAATAATGTTATAAATTTGATTGTTAAAATGTTCGGCATCATTTCCATCAGTGCCTTAAAGGTGTTTATAAGTGTTAACCAAAACAATAAAAAATAAACAATTATAATGCACGGTTATGAAGTAAGATACAGTACTGTGAATGATGCTGAAAAATGTGGGCCTAAAGTATGATACCTGTGTGTTAAGTGTTTATCCTAATGTTTATCCTAATGTTCCTCCAAAGGGATAATTATTAATAAAAGGAACCTTCGATATCATTCACAATTTACCTTCAATAGATTTAATATAGGAAATGCGTTATTAAATATATGTCATTTTCTTTAGGTCAGTAACAGACAAAGCTGTCTCTTTGCAGGCCAGGAAGGCATTTATTAGTGTAGCTCCACCCGTTCCTTCTCGGCAATAGATGGAGCTGAGTAGCTAGCTTCACGCTCTTGCTGTTTTACCTCTTTGGTGTGAGTCTGTGTGGGTTCCAGGGCTGGTCTGGATGTTTTTAAGAATAAGAGAACCCAACATCCCTCTGAGATTCGATCCCCGGATCCTCTAGCCCACTATAACAACCATGATATCCTGGCTCCTGTTTCATGTCAGTCGTTTAAGTAAAATAAACTGTATGGATTGTGGCCACAGGTTGCACAATCTACGGCATATACAACAAGAAAATGTCACTGCATTCCTATAAAATTACACGCATCAGAGATGAGAGAAAAATACTGTAACACCTAGTAGTAATGTAAGTTATGTATGACCCTGAAAGTCCCTAATTTCCTCCTGTGTTCTGCGTAGGTGGATCGAACCTGCCTCTACCACAAGCAGTATAAATTGAACCTCAATTTATATTCATCTTCCCCTGTGTACCCTACGTATGAACTATGCAGTCCAACGCCCATCATATTGTCCTAGTCACACATGCTATTAATGTGTGATACACCTACATATATCTACACAACAGGCTTGCATACGTTTAGTTTAGCTTTCTCATTGCGTTTTAAAAAAATCTGAGCTACAATTTATTTCTCATTTCCTAAGAAGGCATTCAAACGTCGTAACTTGTTTTATGATACTAGGTAGTGCACTTCCCGATATGTAAATAGCTGTGTACTGACCTCCCACACATAAATTCCACAATCTCCCGTTTCGTTTTTATGTCAAGATAACGGCGGTACCTGCCGTCAACAAAGCAGGCTGGTTTGCTTTCTGACGGTATCAGTTCCATGTGTGACACGCCTCTCTAGGCCTACTTAGGCCTGATTTGGATATTACTAATGCAGATACACAGCCTACTGTTTCTTTTTATCTTTATGATTTAAGACAGTTTATGTACTGGAGTCAATAAATAAGTTAGAACCTTTCTAACAACAAATATATTCTTGCTATTGGCAAGTGCTCTTAAAGAATAATGTCAATAATTTCTTCAGAGAGTATATTCAGCTGCTCATGTTATTATTATGCGTGGAGTTTAAATATTCGTTCTAAATGGAGAATGATTTTATACACTCACCTAAAATATCTGAAATTTATTTCCTTTTAACACGATATAAGAGTGTGCGTTAGATTATCCATTGCTTCCTATAGACCGTCATCTGCACAGTGAACCCTTAACCTTTAGACGCCTAACGTCAACTATAGTTGACGTACCGCACCGCTAACCTCCAAAGTTGCATTTTATATATTTATTCAACAAATACAGATACTGAATACTTTAAACGTGGTACATACTCTCCGTTTTTTTCTCTTCAAAATGCAGTTTGTTTCATAATTCTAACATATTTGGTTCCTGTATTATTCACGTTTTATATACAGGGTGTGCTAAAATTAAAAAAATAATTACGGCGCCAAAAGGTTAAAGTGCTGCTATGAATTCTCCTTCAACTTACACTGTCTGTACTTACGTGTTTTTATCGACGCTGTCAACTGCTAAGTCTATGTGGCATTAATGATGGATGAATAAATGGATATCGAGAACTGATGGAATGATACTGAAAGGGAAAAGCTGAAGTATAAGGAAAGAATCTTGCGTCATTGCCATTTTGTCCACTACAAATTTCATACGGAAGTTGCTCGGGGACGCGTGCTAATTACTTAGATAAATGACTGAGTAAGAGTCCGTGACATTAAGATATAACAGGAATGAAAGCGTTTGAGTCTCTATCGGGTAAGATATTTGCCACAGTATATACCTGACGGCGGTTGAGCTCCTTAAACTCAACCAGGAGGATTTTCCTGCAATTACCCAAAATTTAATTTGTTGCCGTTTCCTTTCAAAACAAGTTTTAAATTTGTTACTTTGTCACTAAGGCAAGGTTCCATTATCAACAATACAGACACAAATATTATACGTTATGTTTTTAAATTTTCTAGATTGAAAACATTTGAACACTTCCACCTTATTTTAAAAACTTGAGATGGACTCGTCTTTGGTCAAAACAGTTAGTTTATACAAGCGTTTTTTGTTCTGATATTTGTCGATATCGAAATTATTTATCTCAAGTCTGAAGCACTCAACAGTTATTACTATATGAGTGAAATATTGCGCAAGAGCCTAAGAAATTTTCTGTCGTAACAAAAACCTACTGTAAGTTTTTCGAATTTCATCAAATTAAAAATAACATTTAAGAGATGGAATCGAGCAAACCCAATGTGAGGAAACTGCATTTTCACCGTGTGTATTTTATTGTTGTGGTTGTGTTATATATGTTTCACAATACACAGTCCCCTATTGGTTACACTAACCACCATAAGAACCACAATGGTAGGCCCTAAAATTTAAGGATCTCTGGGGGATCACAAATAATATCAAATTAAAACACAAAATGTAAGAAAAACTTTCTAATGCTTATTTGTCTGTTGCTAAGTGCCTACAACTATGACAGTTACCGTTCAGATTGCTGTATTTGTGTGTAATGTGCTTACCATATATAGGTTGCATTTTTCTGATAAGCTTTTAACCTAATATTTTATTGTTTTAAATATTTCTATGAATTATCTCACTGCCAAACTTCACACATCGAACTAAAAGTTTTTTATTAGCTAGGACTATCACAATCAAAGTGAATGTTCGTTTGTACCTTTCACGTAACTGCCTTCATTTCCTTTACAGAAAAAAATTGATTTGCTTATTTCCGAAAGACTATTACTGGCGCTTCCTACAGGACTGCAAACTGTCACTAGTGTCGCACCCGTCTCACAATTTCATACGTTCGCCACTTTGTTATTACTTATTATGGCACATCATAATACTCGGAGTTGGGGTTGACTACAGCGGCAAAATATTCGCATGTCATAAAAATAATTTAATTAGTTCCCGATTTAAAACTGAAGAACTAATTTCGTCTTTATTTAAGCACAGAAAACTTTATTCAAAATTAATATCCATACGATGTACCATTTCTTCTGTTATCGTATTTCTGACCGAAGGATTTGTAGCTCACTGTACTGTTTACTCTTTCCGATGCGTGCTATGTACCTAGTCCGCGCAACATCCGTTATGCGACCACCCTAATAATGCTTGTCGGCTTAACACTAAAGCAATTTTCTCGATTTTATTATTACAAGGGTGCTGATAAGTCCTTAGCCAGACCCTGGAAGGAAACAAGCTACAGCGACCGAGACTTACAACACTATACCAAGACTTACGGAGTACAAACAACAGGAATATAGTCTATTCTTGTTGTTTGTACGCCATAATTCTTGGTAGAGTGTTGTAAGTCTTGGTCGCTGTAGCTTGTTTCCTGCCAGGGTGGGGCCAAGGACTTATCAGCAACCGGGTATATTTTCTCGCTTGGGCTCCTCAGCTCTTTATTGTCAAAGACCTTTTACTTTTCTTACAAGAAGAAATGGAATACCGCCTCTACCGAAAGAAACTGGCGATACTGCATTTTTGTGTGTTTTACTTTATACGTTCCTAGACAAGGGGCCTGAAAATAGAAGTTTCTAGGTCCGATGATAAGCAGCATTCTCCGAATGTAATTTCTTTAATTTCTCAAAAAAATATTTGACTTATGACTGCTTTTCCTTCATATACCTTTAAACTTTACCGAATTTTGTAAAAAATCATTGCGCTCACTGCTTTAAATGACATTCCTGTCTCTCTTAAGAAACTATCAGATATTTGTTTTCGCTTATACACTGGCTTCGCCATCACGTACTCTACGGTAATTTTCCCCAAACTTTGTTTTTCCATCTCTCTATTAACACATTGTAAAGGCCAAATAAAAATAATCCGTAAGTGATTGTTTCTTAATTTCAGAAATTAGCTCAATGAGTAAGACATGATTAAGACCAAAGTGCAGGTTTGCAAATTATACTGTCAATTTTGTTTCAACAAATTGTGATAATAGAGCCAAATTCATAAGAATGGTACATTCATCAACAATATTGTGCACTTTGCCTATCATGGGTTCTACTAACACCTCACAGGGATAAAACGTCTTTGTTTGCATAAATATGTAATGAATTTCAAGCTACAATATGATGATAATGAACACAAAATTATTATTCTGTAAACGACCTCTGAAGGTAGCTATTCTGAAATATAAATCAAATTTGTAAGAGTAAAATTACTTCCATCGAGAAGCACAATGGAGGTTTAAACATTCCCGTTTAATGAAAAATTGCCACAAGAAACCCATAGTTAAACTCCTTGGCAGGTTCTATACGTTATGGAAGAATTCTACTCCTGTGGTCTCACAGCGTAGCTAAAGCAGCCGTTAAAACTTCACATGTCAGGACTGCTGCAGTGCATGGTCTAACATACTTTGTCACACAGGAAACCTTGCATAAATCCTTTATTTGTGCTAAAGGACAGTGCACGAGAAAAAAATCCTTCCTTAACAATGGAGACGTCCAAAGGAATCTTCATTTCAATAAAGGGTTTAAGTCCGGTTTTGATACATGATTTTTGCTTTGAGTGAATAAAGTAACCAAGTCTTCCTTTAAAAATTAGATGCTTTGCCGATAACTTCAGTCAGTTATAAAATTAAATACTGTACATTAAAAATAATTTATATTTTCTCAATAATCATATTCGTAGCAGTTTTTCTATTAATTATGGCCCAAGAAAACAAAGAATCTTAATTTAATGTTAACTTCACACTTCATTTCATTACTTTCCTACACAACGTACAGCCTTACAATGAATTTTTGTAAGAATGTGAGATATATATATATATATTATATATATATCTCCCGTGTGTAAGAAAATACAAGCTTCGTTTCATAGATTTATCCTGAGTTTAGGCTGAAGTTTTAATTTTCCATGGTAATGAGCTACTTGACGGAAAAAAAACAAGTTAGTAATGAGGAGATTCTCTCACTCATCCCGCCTAAAATAGCTTGCACTTTTGCTAATAACAGGGTGAAAAATCTTCACGATCGGAGACAAAAAAAATGCACAAACAACCTCAAATAGGAGAACTGTTTTGAATATATTTCAGCAGTGTTGCTGACGATTCAGGTACCACGCTGCTTCATGTCTTGTTAGCAACTAGATTAATGGCTAAATACACTTGAAGTACACTCTTGGACGTAAAGGCTTAACCGTCCACGGTGATCCGTTTTATTTGACATTTCTCCAATGATCTGATATCCCGAAGTGAACAAGCAGATTTTAAAGGAATTACATTTTCAATAAATCGACAGATTATTCCATTCTGTCTTTAAGTAAGGCAAATTGAGTTATAATATATTATTAAGACGCAGTCTTACCTGGAAGGATATATTTTACAGGACTTGGGCGCGGCTGGTTCGTGAGTGATGTTTGCAACCAGAGAGTACTGATGTGAAAGGGACCTTGAGAAATTCCTCGTATTCTAATGTGTCTCAAGACTGAAAAAATTACGCCTACTTCAATACGTTATTTTTATAGAAACTGTTATTAAATTTTATACTTTTGTTAATAACTTTAACTTATAAAATTTTAATTCTTATAAAGCAAGGGGAATCACGCTGACATTCTTTTATTTTTAATTTTATACATTCATGAAACTAAATCAAAACAGAACCTATAATTGAACAAATAAATCTGTAAAGATTTTAGTGATATATCTCTGTCTTGGCTACTGTATTTTCTCTTATACAGTTCGTACGCAATCGCACAAAATATGACTCGTGTGGTTTAGGGATTCAGGTCCGTATTTTTTATTCCTTCACTCACTACATTTAGATGCAAGGTAGAGGGACAGAAACTTCGTGGTGATGGTAGTCTTGTGGTAGCTATGCTAGTTTTACGACGTTTCGCCCATCCATTCAACCTTCCCTCTGACCAACAAGAAGCCTATGTGATACTCAACACGAACACCAACTGTAGACCCACCCAGCCAGTAGTAACCTCTCTGATGCTACAAACCTCTCCCATATTAAGAATAGGGAATTTTTTTTACCAACCTATGCCTTACTTTTGCTTTAAAGTCTACATTTCTGTTTAACATTGGGCCCAATTCGCCTTTAAGCTAAACAGACACATTACCACTTCATTTCCTTTTAGAATCACGTACTCGAACTGATGTCTTGAACAGAAGGAAAAAAAACTCTTCCTTTATTTTAACCACGCTGTCTCAAGTGTGTAAGTTATGTATGATTGAATATAACAACGATGACTTGTAATGTGTGAAGGATAATGCAGTGGGAAGAAACTCTCGTTTATTTAATAACAGCATTCCAGAATTTGTCTACAGGGTATGAGAAAAACTATGATAATTCAGAGTTGATAGAAAAAACACAATAAATTTAATATCGATAACTGTATTTGAAATATTTCTTTATTTCAAACACTAAGTATTTATAGTCATCTCGTGTTTAAATTTATAGAAAGAAATGGAAAAAAGAGAGGCATTGTACGTATAAAAGTAATATCGAGGCACCATCGTTTAACCATCGTTACTGTAGGAAAGCAATAAATAATACATATTCTGAGTATGTGTTTGTAGCCTTTGGAACCCAGCATGAAATATGTAAGAGCTACATATTATTTGCGTGTGTGACCTGTCCGGCTGTACCATATTTTTCTATATTATCTCATGAAAAACACCATTTTTGGAAAAATGTTCTTGCACGTGAAATGTGTGTATTGATTTTATCTACAACGTTGTCTGAAACATATCTTACTCTAAGCACAACTGATTTAGATATTATCATAAATATACATGTCGTCATGTAAGATACCCTTCATTCTTATCATATTTTAATGCAAACTGTTGGCCCTGGGGTCGACTCAGCTTTTAACAGAAATGAGTACCAGGAGCATTTCCTGGGGGTAAAGGCGGCCGGTGCTTAAGACTGACAACCTACCACCATCCTGTGTCGTTGTCACGAAATTTGGGAACCTTAAATTCCTGGAACCCTCTGGGCCTGTCCAGGCCTGTAACGGGATTGCTTTACCTTTACTTTTCTAATGCAAATTGAATTTGCTCCACAGATTGTCAAGAAATACTCAAATATCAAACTGCATGAAAAGAGGTTCAGTTTGAGCTGAGTTGTTCCTTGCGGACGGACGGACGGACAGACATGGCGAAGCTAATAGTCGCTTTTCGCAATTTTGCGAACACCCCTAAAATAGCATCATCTTATACCGCCATGGAAAGCCTGGCAATGCAGTTATGTTGGGCGGGTGTCTTATATTCGATAGGGTGGCTGTAATGGTATATGCCTCTAGTCAATCTTACAACGTATTGTAACTCCCGTCCTACCTACACTGACCTCTAACGAGTTGACGCTCAACTGCATAACTGAGAGTAGAAATCATGCACTGTGTAGGTTTGTGTTCAAGGCCTACAGTTCGAAACCAATTTATAAAATTGAATTATAATAAAGTATTTTATTTTACGAAAATTATCGCAACTTTTACTGTCTACGTTGAAAAATACTTTGGCCTATAACATGTTTTCTCAGCATCTAGGTTACAGAATGAAAAAAAACCCCTATAATTAGCAGGAAAAATCCTTAAGTGGACTATGATTAAGACTAGCTCATTGGACACAAAATGAGACCAAATTCTGTACTCTTAAAATAGCTACATAATCTCCTGAATGTATAATATGAATCCCTATACGTGTTATAAGATGTGTTAAAGTTTTACTCTCAGTTGTCACGCACACAGAATACAGAGCAGTAGACCTCTTAACGAAGAGGGAGGAGAAATGTGCTGTAGAGTTGAGTAGAGCGTGCGGATCTGAGAATGAAGCAACATCATGGCCTGGGGTGGCCCACTCTTACAGTATTGATTGAATTCACGAAAAGCACATGTTAAAATTTTTTACCTTTTTCTGTCTTTACTCATACAACAATTACAAAATTCCAGAACGGATCTTTTTTAAATTTATTCCCATTCACTCTAATTTTATTTAAGATTAGCCAACTTTAAAGACCACCTGACATGAACAAAATCCTGGTTTTCAACCTACACCAATGGACTGGATATATTTAAAATATTCTTCTCTTTCACTCAGTAAAAGCACCACTCTCTTTTACATTTTCATTCCGTGTATTATACTTTAATATCCAAATTTTTAATCAGACCAGCCTCGTGGTCCCGGGTTCGATTCCCGGTTCTACCGTAGAAATTTTCCCTGAAGGGGAGGATTCCCGCCGTGACCATGGTCTGGGTAGGTTAGTAGAATTTATGTTTAAGGGCCCTCCTGGCACTACATCTTCCTATATCACCACTCACATCATCGGGACAACGTAACTGCGCCTCCTGGGCGTCCCAACCTCAGAAATCGGTTACACTCCTGCCATGCCCAGGAGGGATTACCACGAAGTCCCCAAGGGCATGTGGTGGCATTGGATAAAAAAATAAAACATTTTTGATCAAAAGACGCACACTATTGACTTTATGTTAAGAATAATATTTTTAAAAAACTGAACCCCTACATATTTCGTACCTTATTGTCCCATCATCAGGGAGTATATTAATTGTTATTTATAAAATGGCTATTCAACGATATTCGACCTCCTTCATATGTGTAAGAACAGAGGGGTTTCTTCATTGCAGGTTGAATAGGTACAGCGGACAGAACTGTGACACTGAAAGTTGAAATATAAATATATATCGGTAATAATTTTATAAATGAAATATACTAACAGTTTATATATATATATATATATTGTAATACAGTTTTAAGGTCTAAAAGGACGTATTTAATATTTTGGATCTTAAATTAAGCCCGCGTTTTTGCAACTTCGAATTACAGAAGCACTAAGAAGCTACAAATGAATATCTGAGCCTGGAAACATACGTCCACAATCTGCTGCAGTTGTACAAAATTATACAAATTACTGACCAAGAATTATAGTATTATTTCTAAACAATCAAAAGTCACACTTTCAGCCCAATACAGCTAAACTCTTAGACAAATATTCCAAGTTTCTGATTTAATTGTCCATCCTCAGGCTAAAAACAGACCTATATTGCAGGTAAAATGGAACTCATGGTATTATATTATAATTTTCTTAGCTCTTGATGGGATCCCACATCACAATATAACCTTACAATAAAACTTTAATGCAAAAATGTAGTCAGTAGTAAGTAAAATTAATGTAAACATTTTTCTAATAAAATTAATTATAGTGTGTATTTTAGTTGTGATTTAATTCAGGAGTCTTGGAGATCTCAGAAGCCAAAGGATTAAGATTACGTTGAAATATATTAAATGCACTTTCATTAAGAGACTCTAGGCGTTACAAATAGTACTTAGGATATTTTCGCTCTTATGCTATTTGCCGAGGAAGTATAAACCTAATTTTCCTGAAAATAACAAATATAATATATATCAAGTTATAAATAAAGTAAATAAATTTATGAAGGTAATTAATTTTAGTAATAATAAAATAGTATTTATTAATTATTTACATTTTCTGTTTTGGTCTTATGGTCCTATTATGAACTCAGTATGTGTATTTTGACCCTAATTATTTTAACAGCTGTTTTTATATTGACTGTATTTTTAAGAAAATTAAAGAATTCAGAGAAATAAAGTCACTTATATAAGCCTTTCTTTAAATTTTATAAATATTTTAAAATTATGTAGTTTGTCGCGCTTATTAATTACAATGTTATATACTAAATATTCTAAACATGTTTTTTTTTCAATTTTAAGTTATGTCGTACAACACATCCACATAAAATATTAAATCCGAAAAATGTAACAATCCTCTAAGAATGCATAGTTGAGCTGGACTGAGACTGTGTTGTTGTTTTCATTGTTTCAAGGAATTACAGGATGAATTAGATTAAACTATTGTTTATAGAGTCTTCCCATTTTCCTATTTATAGTTACTTAAAGAAGACAGGTGAATTTACTTTTCTATATTAGTGTTATGTTATTTTCATAAGTTTAATGCAAAATACCCTTTAGTTAAATGGTTCCTTATGTCATGTGAAATCTAAAGTTTTATCATTTTTAAAGACTGATCATTTTAACAATATAGTGTGTTTGCCCGTGATAGTTTAGGGTTAATTTACTTTATATTTTTTATAGAGAAGTAAATTAGCATATGATATTTGAGTAGGAATTTCTGAAGAATATACTACGTCCTCTAAAGTCTAAATCATTTAAGATACTTAAACTGCCAGTGAACAGTTGGTGTCAACGTACGAATAAGAGCTAACAATAAAATCGTCTACTTTGGCGTTTAACGCATTAGAAAGTGTGAGATACGTTGGTGCATCTGCCCAGACTGGAATCGTCTCCCTTTTTATATAATTGCTATATATATGTCTATACTTTAATACAATTAGTGTTACTGCAGCAAAGACCTAAAAGAAACTTTTATTGAAACGAGTAAATAACATGTCTGAACGTGAAGTAAAATTTTCAGTGGTCCTCTATACAAATATAAATTAACAAAAATTACGCAAATGTCAAAAGTTGTTTTAATTGAGAGAATATGGAAATAATTTGTTGCCATATTTGGCATATATGAAATTATTTGCACCCTTAAACGTTCAGAATTTAGACGAACAAGTGTATGGGAAATACGTATTTTTTATTTACTTTCACAAACACTACAAAAACAGAAAAAAAGTCCATAATATTCTGTAGACAATTTTAGAAGAATATTCGTAGAAAGCAGGTGGTGAATTGATTTAAATCTCTGGAAATAAGTCTTAGTAGCGGAAATGTAGGGAGACTTTCTTGAACGTGGAGCTGGACAATAACATAATGCTTGTTTGATAGATGAATGACTGCAGCCTGCCCAAAAGAAATGTTGTAGCTTCTGCGAACTTGTCAAATACATAGAACCACTTAAGTGTCATTTTAAAAAACAGAAATTGAAGTTAAACATTTGAATAAAGGTAGACCAACTTGATGTCACTTAAGTGACATCAAGTTGGTCTACCTTTATTCAAATATCAAGATGATGCACGGTCCAATACGCATTAGATGCAGGTAAACATATTTACACTAACATTTTTACGCTAACGAACTTCTTAGGCATAATTTTATATATTAAGTATTAAAGTATACAGGTAACAAAACTTGACGCATATTAATTACGTTAAATTGAAGATTAAAGGAAACAGATTCTCGGATCATACAGGCGAAGTACTGAGTGTCATAAGCAGTTCTCTACGCCAGACAGACGACTGTTCTACGTCCGGTTTGTATCATTTCAATTCAAGCGGAATCCTTCCTTCCAGACAACACATCGCCATTGCCCCTCCCAATAGGTCCATTTTCATGAACATGAAGCACTGTCAACCAGACGCGTACGTGAACGTAATGACATATTAGGATTGTTGAAACTGCCTCATACTGATGCTTCCTTAATTACGGGTTAGCCCATTTTTGCAGAATCCCTATAGTTTAGGGGTGAAATTGATATGAGTTGTACTTTTGCAATTATGTAATTCCATGAGAACACAACCAGATGTGAGACAATTCAGATAAATTTTCAATAAATAAATAAACAAATAAACGTATCTTATGTCGCTGTCATCACAACAATATTCATTATACACGATACTCACATCTGAACTACGTCTGTTCGTAAGACATATTTTGGCTTAAATTGATGTGCTAGAAATAATGTTACACGAAGCGCCATTAAACTTTGACTTCTGTATTTATCAAAATATCTCTATTATGGATTTATTAGTTTCAGGCGTCTTAAAAATTCTTTGTTCCTCTTATGAAGCAGTATTTTTGTTGTGTACTAATATACGCTGCATTGTTTTCGTAAATATATAAATTTCCATTTAGAACAAACATTTACAGTACCACGAACGACTGCTTATGTCGGGATATATATATGTTTGCAAAAAATTAAATTATACGTTCTTGGTTCTAAACTTACGCTTACATAGTCGTATAAGAAACGGTTAGCTCTAAAATCAACTCGACATCATTCCTCAAACCGCACATACCGGTATGTTAATCTCATAAAATTATCACAAATCCAACAAACCAAACACCTGTTATAACGAGTTTTGACATGACGTATATGTACACATAAGTTCCTATATGAGTGACTCTTTTTCTTTCCTCTCAACATCACAGTGCCACGTTTCAAGCCGTATGCCAGTTGCGTATTTCTTTCTGGGTTTAAGACACCTATCCTTTCCACGGTGCCAAATTCCATGTATCAATTTCCATTTCATTTCAGGTACTCATGAGTTTTTATAACATTGATCGTCCTACTGAATTGAGAGTACTGAAACGGTCTGTACAAGCAGATCAAAAAATGACTTGGCTGGCAGCCCTTATCCAAACCTCATCTTTTGTTAATTCACATTGGCCTATTCCTGGATTAATAATATATACACCGGGTGCTCAAGTCTCAAAGCTTGTGTAGCAACGCGTGGCTGACTACGAGCGGCTACGTCTGCCCCAAGACCCTTGAAACTTATGAAATTCCTAATAAAATGTTGCCCATACGAGAATGCTGCGGGACAGTGGCGTTCCGCACTTTGGACCGGGGTGTTCCGTACTTCGTAACGAGAGACGTATGTTCTCCTCTACAGAAATATAAAGTTAACGGATAGGCTTTTTACATGTTGCGTTCTTCTTGCACTGTCTTACATGGGAAGGAGTCGGTCCAGTTGTATTAATAACACTAAGCGGTTATAAGCGATTTCTACACATTTGAAAACTTATTAAATGAAAAGCTGCATTTTCACGGTAATAGACTTTATGTATTCTAATGCCTTGATTTCCGTGGGACTTAGGTTTCAAGAATCTTTCGGCGAAAAGTGAAAATTCGCGGATTATTGGCCGCCACCCTCCTCCTTCGAAACCCAGTATCTTAATATTAAGTGTTTTTATTTTCGCCGTACAAAAATTGTAATGAGAGCTATTTATATTTTTCCTTATGCTTCTTGAATATCACGTGGTATAGCTCACGACTTGATCGAGTTGTCGAATTGTTTTTATGATCCTATTCATTTAAGGTTCCGAGTGACATATTTTTAATCTGGGATGAAACTTCTAACTACGAAACAGCGAAAAGCGAAGGATGAATACATTATGGAAGGTAAGATCGAAGTATTACGTGCCACTTAACAGAATTTATTATGAGCCCGACTGGTGTTCTACAAACTTAAAAAAACATTTACCTCTTCCAAAAACACATTCTCTTGTTCTCTCTCGTAGAATTCCTTTTTTGATGAAATTCATTCATTTATACTGTAGTCTGTCTTACGAGAGGTCCATAGCTTCTTCAAAAACGAGTTTTCCAGAGACGCTCTAATGCATCCTCTTTCAATTTCCAGTATCCTCTCTTTTCCTTAAGGCCAACCAGTAGCTGCTTACGTCTTCTACCCCTAATTCCGTCACATTTATATTTCCCACTCTCATTCCTTCAATAACGCGTTTTAAAATTTATCTACGCAGGCCGTGAACAATCCAGCTGAAAATTCATAACCTTCATGTACTCAGAAATTCGAAGATCTGAAAATCAGCCTTCGTTGTGCTTTTAAAATTTTCCAGTGTGCAAACCTTGTGCAATATATGTATGTATGTGTGCATGTGTGTATGTATGTACGTACGTATGTATCTGTGTATGTATGTACGTATGTATGTAGGTATATATCTATATATGTATGTATGTACGTATGTATGTATGAACGTATGTATGTATGTATGTATATGTGTGTGTGTGTATGTATGTATGATTGTAGGTGATTACTTTCTCGAATCACAAATAGGTTTCACAATAAAATCCCATAAAAGATATAAACAAACATTTTTTGCGGTATGCAAGTTTATTTGTGAACCACAGATTTATTTCTCGAATTAATCAATAAATATTTAGAGACTTTTGCAATAAAACTGTGTAACGACATATTTTCCCCTAGAAATATTTTTAGTATTTCGGAAGACGACCTCAAAATATTGATATGTGTTGCTCGGTAGAGAATAGAGTTACTTCCACGTGCTCCGCTGAAAAATTCTGTAAAGCGCCGGGTCTGTCACAATGAATAGGCTATACAGGTACTGTGCTTAACACAGGCTGAAATTAAAACAGTTGACTTAATTAAAAAAAAAGCCACAGTTATTTTTCCTATAACGTTACAAATATGCCCAACATTAATGTGAAAGTTGTTTACTATTTCCTGCATTGATTTTCAGAATTTCCTTTACCCTGAAAGCTGAGGCACCATTTTCCCCGAAACATGGGTACCAGATTCTTTGGCATCGCATGATGAGATGCTACTGATGATCGTCCGAAGGTATGTTCATTTGTTTTAAGATACTGGAAATCTGTAAAATTTTCCTCGCTCATATTTTACAAATTTGGGGCCGTGGGCCCTATGACTGTTACGTTAATTGCTCTGTTATTATGCATTTCATACCCACAACTAAAGTAACTGACTTAGCATTTCAATTGATGTTATTCAGTCATTTCCACCAAAAAACAAGCCTAATAATACTCACTCATTAATTTCAAGTTGCCAAAATACAGAACAATCAAGATTTGTACAACACATTTAGTCTTCGGATCATTCACTGTAGTAATAGTGCTTCATTCGGATTGTAAGTAAAGTGATTTTGTGTTTTTGTGTAAGTGTGGGATTTGCATTATTGTTATACGCGACAACTGGGCCGCATTTTATTTCTTTAACCCAAGCCGAAACTCAGTTCAGAAAAGAAGGAATAAAGTAATAAATAAAAACAGATCCAAAGGCTAAACGGCATGATAAACTGAGTGTCGTATGTAACTCTATTTCTCACAAATCTAGAGTGGAGGGTTTATAAATTTTTAATTCAAAGAAAATAATTACTACTAAATAAACGCCATTAAAATGATTTAGGAACGACGTAAAACTAATGGACTCCTGAGTTCTACAATGATATGTTGAGGCCTGAAAAAATTAAGAAAAGAACGTTAGAATTGATTGTTATTAATCAATAGTTATGGGCTCTGTATAAAATCTCTATAGCTGTACCCAAGCTGAAATGCAGATAAATTATAGTCACGTAATTATCCATATTGAAAGACAGAGATTTTTCAAGAAATATCTTTAGAACTTCTCATGTTTTCAAAGTATTTGTAAATATGCAATTTCATTCATTCGAGTGTAGTTTTGCTACACAGATTATTACTGGGCTAAGCTGAACGTAATTTTTTGTACTGCATTGAACACTACGTAATGAAGATGTAAAGAGTCTGGAGGTACGGGACCGTACATTCTTAATCCCCATATCTGCAGAGTTGAGATAAGCCTTGAAGTGCTTGTCACTGAGAATAGAAAAATCCTCTCCCCCCCCCCGCCGGGTGTCTAATCCCCTTTCCGCGATTTTCAAATTCATAACCTAAGAATGATAATGACTTACGTATCATGCCTCTTTCTTTGAACGGAAGGCAATTAAAATAAATTGCCAAATTTCGGAAATTCTGAAATGTTACTGCCGAAGATGTAGAAAAATGCTTACAAGAAGAGCGGAAGGAAATATAACTTACAGTTTCCAAAGGTTGAGGAGTTTAAGTTTTAAGCAACTTAGGTAAAGTGGGTAACCGTATGCAAAATACTGTGGATATCTCAATGTTAATAAAAATCCAACTAGATACTACAGTATGCAGATATATATTTACTGCAAAGTCACTCTACATGTTTCGGGTGTCACAGCACCCATCATCAGGAGTACTAAAAACTGTAACCGCAGCCTCTGGTACAGGTCAT
>Ga0123354_10001719_pt1 | contig 27457 bp, 14 predicted proteins | sample TergutLab28metaG_2_FD_97872 | JGI IMG/M metagenome (GOLD analysis project Ga0123354, IMG submission 97872) | Labiotermes labralis P4 segment gut microbial communities from Petit-Saut dam, French Guiana - Lab288 P4 | ecosystem: Host-associated > Arthropoda: Insects > Digestive system > Gut ... | reverse complement strand
GCCAATATCTCCGTAACCATTGAACTTTGGATATAGGTGTTTTGGGTTATATCGGTATAGTTTGACCTAAGGAACACTCTCCCGAAGTTAGGTCCTTTCCTCCTGGGACACCCTGTATATGAAAACACAATATGTTGGCAGAGCGCTGTACACATTCTGGGCAATGATTGTAGTCATCCTTTGGTTTTCTGAGTATGGCACTGTGCAATAGCTAATTATTTGGCCCTAGAGGGTTAAGATCATAACCTAATAGCCACTTTCCCATCATATGACTGGCTTAACTCTTAAAAAGTTTCGTCGGTCAGCAGTACTTTCTCATGCTGTTGTAATTCCCTTGGCTGTTTGGATTCTCCATAATAAAAAATCAAGCATGCTAGGTATAAATAAAGTTTTTTAACATTGCTTGCTCAAAACAGGCAGGTGCTGCTCTTATTGCTCCAGTTCAACTCTGAGAGTGCAGCAGCTAACATAGTTCTTCCTTCAAATTAAATAATAAGAGAAACAGATGTGATCTGAAGCAGTAAATGAGAGTGAAATATCATGTGAGGCACAACGTGGTATCGTCCAGGTTTCATGTAATGTTACATCACCATGGCATTTCTAGCTATGATTTCCGCAGAAAACTCTGCAGTTGTTTCATTTATATATATGTATCATATTGTAGCTGGAGAGGTATACAGTGAAATCAGTTGTGTTGAATATTCATGCCATGAAATTAAGAAGGTTTTAAGAAACAACTTGATTGATGTTATTGGCAAAGTACTACGCTGCAATGCTGACCAAAGCATAGGTACTGCTTCACTAGGACACCTGCCATGTGGTATGGCTGTCATCCACTAATGCTCACACATTCACAAACCAGAATGTTATGTAAGGTAGATTTTCACAACATATGCTTCACTGGAACCTCATGTCACCAGTTTGCTGTCTAGAATTTCAGACAGAAGCTGCAACTATGGAGCATATTCCCCATGTTTTGTTATAAAAAGTACCTTAGAATTGCTAAGAAAGTGGTCATTAAAACATAACTGCATACAACTTTGTGTTTAATTTATGTTTTCCAAAAGTTATAATTAATATAAATACATGGCCATTTTAACAACATGGTTTGTGCTAATTAATTGCTAAATATCATCTCTTTTGAGGATGGTAGCTACCAGTCTTTTGTTCTGAATGGCAGGTACAGTCAGTGTTTTGACTTGGAAGGAGAATCTGGTATTGTAGTGCGAGGGATTGGTACAGCTGTCACATTAACAAAACTGCAAGAAGTTTCATCTCAGCCTCCACTTCCCCTTGATATAACAGCAGTGGATGAGTAAGTGCAGTTCTAAAGTTTTATATGCAGATATTTCTACTTTTGATTATTCTTATCAATGCATCTTATTGCAGAATTCAGATTAAGCCAGCTTAAATATTTTATGTGTTTATATTGACATCTGATTAAACTTGCAGATATGCACTTGAAAGCTTCAGTAAGGGTGTAAGATCTGACATGACAGTTTAAACTTAGTGGATGTTGAGTTGGTTGCTATAACATTGATGCTGTAGGTTGTATTTGGTAAGTGTTCATTTTGAATCTTGGCTCTGCCATTGGCTATTCTGAAATGTTTCTTTGACATTCCACAGCCTGTCCTTGCAGATTTTGTGATAGCTTCTTGAAATTGGTCACAGCCACATCTGTAATCAGTTCCTCTTTCATTCATTAATGTGTAACTTCTGTTGTTGAAACAAGTGTCAGATAACCTCAGACTTAATCACTTTACATCAGCACAACAGAGGATAGTTTGTTATTGTTAATAAATACATGGAATAAGCAGTGTTTCACTTCTATGCAGTGCATTGAATTCTCTTTAGTGTTTGAAAGTCAATATTTGTCATAAATATTATGGTTAATATTTTACCATTAAAAGTTAGTCTTAATTATATTTAAAGATTCAGGTTGTACTATAAGTAAACATAACTCTATGTTATAAAAACCAGTCAGTTAATGTTGTGTAGGGAAGTAGTCAGTGTTTGTTCTGGTATACACAAAAACACTCTGTGAGCAGCGTGTAAAATTTTTGAATGTTACGTGTATCATCTGGTGACAGAGGAAAGAAAATCATGTGCCTGGTATGCATTCTGAAGGTGATATTTTGTTGTCACTGTGAGTTATCATCAGACTTAGGATAGATGTCGTAGTTTGGACAAGGTACTAGTGAATAAAGAAACACAGAGTACTGAATGTAGGAAGGGTTTGTGATAGCTGTTCTTTAACCTAGGTTACTTTGAGATGTTTTTAAATCACTAAAGAAAGACAACCCAACGATGGAGTGGAACAGATTTAATTAATAATGTGTTCATTGTGCTGGTTAATCTGAATTGTGGGTGCCATGAATTGCTAAATATTTTTTTCTGTTTACATACTGAATATTTATTCTCCATAAACTTTAATATTTTTGTCCACCTGTGTCATGGATTGATTTGAAGTTATTCTGCAGTTACTTGAGAGCTAGGAATTTGAAACTGCTGTGTTTTTGCACATAGAATGTTAACTGAACATCATAATGAAGCAGTAAACAGCAGTAATGTTTGTACATTTTTCTCTAAAGATCATGTCTTTAATCTCTGTCTCCATGGCTCTGACATGTTATGCTCTGTCCTTTTGATGCCATGCTCCATTATCAGTACAAATTTTTCTACTGTTATCAACAGCTGTAACATCAGTATTGATGTCATAAAACCAGAATGTGTGACAATAGGTCATTGTATGATATTGTTATATAAAAACCCCTCTGGGTAGTGTTGCCCATTTCTTACTCTGTTTCTGTCTGTCTTAGGTCTATTGAGGCAGGGTCATTTGATTTATTCATGAAGGGGATTTCTGGGAAGTATGTTCTGCATTTTCTGTAACTGGTGTGGTTAGAAATGTCCTGGTGTTCACCTATTCATTGATATGTCCGTTGGATACCATAGTTTACCCCTAATATAGTGGCTTTCTAACATCCTTGTCCAGTGTTGGGCCCAAGAATGGGTGTGTGTGTGTTTGGAACATTGCTTCAGTTTCTTATATATTGTCATATGTGACATTGAGGCACAGGACTAACTTTTTTACCGTGTGGTATGTGTTTTATGATGTAATACAAATAGTACTGCTCTTGAACATTTTGAGGTTTGCACAGCAGTGTAAGTGGGGAGACTGGTCCATGTAACCCATGAGAAGGAAGGCTATATTCCCTTTAAATGTCAGTAAGAACTCGCCCAATGATGCAGCTTTACCTCCTGGAAAATGGGAATCCTCAGGTTTGCTGCTGTTTACAGTCCTATGAGATTTTTTCTGAGTGTTCTATCTATAGAAACAGATGTACATACATTACAAATTTATATTAATAAATAATGTAACTATCAAAAAAGTACTTGAAGCCCATAATATATAGGGCACTTATTAAGTAATGATAATTTATTACGGTGATTGAATAAACACCATTTATGTCACTAATCATTCCTAATTAAAACAACACACTTTAACAGTGAAGAAAGAAAACCAGTAATGGAAGATATCACACTTATAGGAGTACAGAAATATTGATTATGACCAATATAAATGGTTAGGGAAGTTTTAGATGCAAAAACAACTCTTTGCAACTTGATATAGAAGCAAGATTAAGGCAAATTATACTGTGAATGCCCTTGTCAGGAATTGAAGATGACTAATTAAAGTCAATACATGTTGCAAGAGCTAATGTCACAAGTTACTTAATGATGATGATGATGATGAAAGTCATGTTGATAGTGTTTAAGTTGTGCTTATTAATATAGGTAGATAACACAAGGGGATTCCAAACATTAACATCCAAATTATGGAAATATGTCATCAGTGTGTTTTTCTTAAAAAAGCATGGGAAGAGCTAAAGCTATCCCATTACAGGCCTGGCCAGCCTATTAGGGCTGCAGGAGGTTGAGGCTTCCAGAATTTATAGACAGTTGGCCCATGAAGGTGGCAAGGTTGTCAGCCATATGCAATGGTACTCACTGCTGTTGGAGTAGGCTGAGTTGACCCCAGGGTCATAGTGCATCTGAGAGGTTTAAGTCATTGAAATATCCCAGTGACCCCACTGGGAACTGAACCTGCGACCTTCTGGTTTGTAGCATAGTGCCTCAGTCAGCTGCACCACCATGTGGTGTATTGTTTCTTAGTACTGAGGAATGAAGTTAGAGGGTTGCTTGGAAAGTAACGCACCTCTCTGTTTTTCTGCATCAAAGTGTGCTGCAGTGAAGTGGAACTTGCTCATGAAACTAGTAGATGTATTGGTTGCAAGTGAGGTGCTTTTGCTCATAACCCCATTCCATCGAATCACATAAGCAGTTGAGAGAGCAGATTGTGTACCCATTGATACAGAAAGTGATCTGCTAAATGGAGCCACTTTTCCATTCCTTGATTACGTTTTTATACAAATTTGGGGCACAGATGGGTTTGATAACTTCTTAAGAAGTGACAGTTGGAAGTAGCAGGATCAAGTCTGAATGGATCCATGGCAACAGGGATTTTGACATTGTTACAGTATCATGACTGCAGAATAACTGTGATTGCTTTAAACTTGTTCCACTTTTTATTGTTCAAGTATTGATGTTTTTAATGTATTTGGGAATGTCTTTTCTATTTGCATTTTATGATTTTAAAGTGAGATATTCCAGTCTAAGTTCTGTGTAAGATTCATTATCATTGCTCAGATAATAGCATTTAATTCTCACATTTATTTTTCTTCAGTAGTGAAAGCTCTACTAATAAACATGAGAGGCAGAATTCAGGGTTAGAATTTTCATGTAATGATGTTTGCATTATGCCCTTATGCCTGCTCTGGCAGTTTTATATTTAGCCATGTTTCATTGCTGTACTAGGTACAGGGTACTGCTAACAGCACATAAATGCTTACAGTTGGTTAGTTTAGTCAGTTTATATCCAATTTATATCCATACCATCACTCCACTACCTGTTTACAAGCAGAGGTGAAATGACTGAACTTTCATCAGAAGTATCTGCAATGCATCTGTCTGCTGTATATGCTCAGGCACATTGCATTTTATTTTAAAGGAACAATGTGTATTGTAGTAAATGAAATTGTATTTTGAAGGGCAGAGTGCTGCAATTTGTAGCATTTTTCTTCTTACATGTAGCTGTGGCATGCTAAACATGTAGCAGGTTAGTGTAGGGTTTGCAGGTGCATTCACCCAGTCACATTTTGAAATGGGCCTTGCATCTTGTTTGTATGTCATCGTGGTTTAAGTCACATGCCTCATCAGTGTGGTGTCTGAGGAGCTGGGTCAAACTCAGACCTACTTTCTTAACAATCCCCTGTCTCCCACATTCTTACGTGGCTGTTAGCATAGAAAAACTAGACACTCTCTTATTGTTATGTGGGAACCTGGCAGAACAGTTAGTCTGTTAGTTCTGGGCAGCACACAGCAGGTACACAACCACCAGTAGTACAGAAGAAGTCTGTGGAGCTAAAGATCTTATGGTTTGTGCAACTGTTCTGGTTTTCATGGAAGTGACACTGCTCTACTATGTGTGTGAGGTGGATTAGTGGTGTTAGGGTAGGCAAGATCAGAGAAGAGTAATGGAACAGGGTAATTCAGTTCCTCGCAGAGAAGTAGAGACCCTAAACACTTATGTGTTATACACTAACATTATTTAGAGTTGTTATTTGTATTTATTTGCTTTGTGAGTAGCTTTTATAAGGGAGTATGTAACAGTTTTATACTAATCCTGTAACCAAGGGCATTTTACTGGCAAGGATACCAGCCATTCTAAAAAAAAGTAAAGAAGTGAAGTTCATCCTATAACAGGCCATGTAGGCCCAGAGGGGGAGTTGTGGTATAGCTCTACGCTTTCTTTAAGCTCAGCAATAGATGGGGTGGGTGGTGAATGCCACTGCATGGCCACCTTACCCCTGGCAGAGAGACCCAATACCTGTTCTATAGGAGGGTGGGTGGGCCCCAGGGCTGGTCTGGACAGGTGCAGGATGTGTTGCTCCCACCAGGATTGGATTGTCAGTCCATCCAGACTGTAGCGAGTTGCTGTACCAACTACACCATTCCAGCCCACCTACGATCCTAAATAGGTTTTTTGTGGTTTTCCTCATTTCATCCAAGGAAGTACCAGGGTAATACGTTCCATTTCCTCATGATCACATCTTTTCCATGTTTTTTCCAGTTTATCACTTTGTCACCTGTCCTACAATCATCACTTTTGTCAGATAGTGGCAGCATTGTAAAATAAACTGCAGAAAAGACCTTTTTGGTGGTTGTGCTTGATGGTAGCAGTTACCAAGTTCTCTTTAGTGACACTGAACTTGGGATGACTATGAACCACACCAAGCTGTGTGGGGAGGCACAATTTACAGCCCATGGTCAGGCTTACAGTGGCTCCTGTTCTTCTTTGTAGTGACTCCCGCTGGCTCGTATTGCAACATTTTTGTTTTTGTGGTGATGGGTTGAGATATGGAAATATGTAACTTACATGTGCAGTTTACAAAGACATTACGTATACAATACAAAGTGAGGCACTCAGTATGTTAGTAACTTCAGCAGCTTCATTGTGCTATTGAACTTGTATCTTTCTCAAGACTTTTACTTGTTACTACGGTTTAATACAGAACAATTTGTCATTTGTTGCTCTGATTACTTGCCATTGTTAATGCTTAATAAAATCAGCATTAACCATTCATAACAATACACACTTTGTATCATAATAATGTAAGTCAAAATCTGAGTCTGCCTACAGTCATTTGTGGCTTGCTGGGCAAAGTGTGTGTGAGAATGTACCACATTGAACAGCCTAGAAATGTATTGTTACATTTCATGATCAAGGCAATGGCAATGTGAAAAAAGGGGTGGGGGGAATGCATTCTTAAGGCAGGACATAAACTCTTTGAACAAATAAGTAAACTTTGGGTAATTTCAGGCTTCCACATTGTTGTAAATGAGGTATTTATTCTTCTGGGATGTTACACTGCTTACTGTTCCAGAGGAACAAAGACCTCAAGTAAACTATTAATTGAAGTCTCAGGTTGTGTGAAATATGATGCAGTTTCATTTGGTACCACCTTTACCTGTGAATAAGACATGAACTACAACACTATTCTGTGGGGAAATTTTTTGTGACAATCTAAGATTGTGAAGGGGTGAGGGGGTATCAGGTAAGTATGGTAAATGGCTGGTTAATTGAGGAGGAGCTTGCTGCCTCCAAGGTCTATAAACAGTCTACTTTGGACTATTTACCAGTTGACATGGCAGGATATAACAAAAAGCATGGATCTTCATCAGCACCGTTGTGAGAACCTCATATCTCACAAACTCTGAATCACTTTTACCATTGCCTTGTAAAAGAAAATTAATTTTATTTCAGTTCTTTGTCATAAAAGCAGAAACAGTGAGAGCCTATGACTGTGTGTGTGTGTGTGTGTGTGTAGTTTTTTAAATGGTGGACATGCCATAGTGTAGAATCCTGATTTAAGATTTCCTGATCTGATTGTTTAATGCATTTTGCATTTTTTGTGGTTTTTAACCAAAGCCCAGTGCGAATAATGTGTAATTTTCCCCAGTTAGAGTTTCTTGTTTTAGTGTATTACTCACATTTCGTGAATGAAGATCCAATTCCTACATGAACTGTACCTGTCAGTGTGGTCCTGGTATTTACATTGTGTTGGTGTTTGGTCAGAGAGACATTAGGTAAATGTGTCATCCTATTATCCTTGACAAAATGCATGTGGGCATAGTGAGTTGGAGCAATATGCCAATGTTACATGTCTTTTGTGTACTTTATCTCCACACGTAATTTTGGTATCACATGTAGTTCATATTTGAGAGATTTTCTTATGTTGAATTCATATTTAAAATGATGTATTTACATAATTTCTGTGCTCATATTATGAATCTATTGCTGTTAAAATTAGAACAAACATGGGGACAAAAGAAAAGCTGATTTTCAATAGCAAATTATGTGTGATTGCACAAGGGGAAGATAATGTGAATATGTAGTGCACAGAAATGGCTGTCATGGACCTGCACTGTTTTTTCAGTACAGCTTGGCTATCGAATGACAAAATAATGGAAGGATAAATGAAATGTGTGCATGATAAAAAAGTACAAAAAAAGGAAGAATGTGAAACTTGCAGAACATGTATAAACGGAGAAAATTGAAGTGGTTGCAGAAAATGATATGTGATAAAGTGCCCAGCAATGGGCTTGTCTCTTGTGAGAAGACCAGTAAATGAAGTCTCAGATTGTTAGCTGCATATGTGTAATCTGAGGAATGATGTAGGATACAAGACCTCATTTGGAGAGTGTTGTAGTATGAGCCAAGAGTCTGTTGATCGCTAGAGTGATGAACCACTGCCTGCTGTTTTGCATGGTATGAAGAGAAAAGCACTTTTAATGCAGATGAAACAGCACATTCTACTACTCACACCAGGCAGTAGACTACCAGGTGGGAAACTTACAAATGCAAGAAGAAATTGAATGAATAACTAACAGTACTGCTGTGCTGCTGCCCAAAGGTTAGGCCTGCTGGAAAAATAGAGCCCCTTGTTATTTTCAGAATTGAGGGATTTTAAATGTTAATTTTTTTGTGAGGTGAAAATAGATATTTAATGAACAATTTCTGTGACCTCAGTTTAAGCTATTTCTTGATTTAAGGTAAGAAATATAATCCCTGTGGTGAACATTAAATGGAGATTTCACTGTAATTAGTCCATCCAGTCCCATTGAATATCTATTCATGCCTGTAGCCTTCCTCACTCAAGATTGTGCTTTTTTGTGATGAGGTATTAAAGAAGAATGTCTTTTTGTATGAGAGTGTTCTGATGATGTATGTGTCTTCATTTCTCCGTAGTTGATATTATATTTGTAGATTGTTCTTGATGTTAAGGTGGCAGATGTTTGATTATTTGTTTTACATCTGGATGGCACTGAATGTTTTGTTCAAGTGTTTAGCACTGCCACTTCATATTTTGGAAGTTCTGGGTTCAAATCTCAAAACAGAGGCTCACAATCCTGAGGTTTCTCTTAGTTTTCCTCAGGGCATTCAAGTAACTGCTGGAATAGTACCTTAAATTAGCCATGACTGCTTCCTTCTGTGTCTTTTCCTAACTCATTATTCTTTAATTATCCTATCATTCGACACTGTACAGTTTGAGTTTCTGGTGTCGACATGGAGTAAAAAATAATTAAACATTTAACAAGTCTCTTGAAATTGTTACATTAACAGAAACATAGTCTGTTACAACTAATATTTCAAAATTGACATTATTTATGTCTTTTATGTCAAGTACTAGATGGTACAAGATTTATATACAAGAATATGTAAAGAAGATAATTTTTTGGTTCATTACTTTGGTTTCCATTGCAGTTGTTAATACTTCTTTGTCAGTATTGTTTATTTTTCCTTTATAACCCTTGTACATTGATTCAAATTAGAAACACAGAAACAGAATGTGATCACACACATATGTGTTGAACAGCTAAATTCATAGTTTCAAGGAAAATTACAATTACATTCTTGCAGAGTTGTTCACAGTTAATACCCTGTTGTAATTAAGAATGATCTGTTTATTCAGGTACACAGTTTAAATAAGTATCATTAACACTGTGTCTGTAATCAGTGCAGTGGATTAAAACATGTCTTCTGGTTTTTCTCTTTCTCCCCCTCCTTCCATTTCCTTGTCACTTTAGTGGCATGGTTTCAGCATCAGCTGTAGATGATAGATGCTTTGTAGAAAGCAGTGAGAGTGGCTTGCTGCAAGCCCTTGAGTTGTATGTGGCTCCTCCTTCACCCAAGCTTTGTGTTACCCCTCCAACACCTAGTATTGTCTCTCCTACATCTCCTCCACTGTGTACCGAACTGTGTAAAGAGAGTCTTTCACCAACAACAGTTGGACCAGGGTTTTCAGGTGTTATGAAGCTGAAGCCTAAAAAGAAGCAGGCAAGGCATCCGGTGTTAGTTGTACCTCGATATTTAGCTGCAGGCACAAAAGTAGACCATTCACGTACACAGCATCACCTCATACCGCGTCCAGACTATGGACGTCATTTCTCTCAGCCTGCTGCTGATCTGCGTAGCATTGCATCATCTTGTAAGAAAATGGGTCGATCCACACAGAGTTTAACAAGTACACTAGAAGAATCATCATTCAGAAACCTACTTCAACAAGAAGATATGCGTGCAGAGACACAGCATGGAAATAGAATTTCCAGGGGACTGAGAGCAATACGATTATTTCCCCAGAACAAATTATCCAAAAAACTGATAGCCCTCAAAACAAAATTGCAGTCTGAGTCTTCAGTGGATGAAGAAGCTCCTGAACTTAATAATGTGGATACAGGGGTTGGCAGGATTCGAACCCCTTGTACTAAGAAGGCACGGGTGAAATTTGAAAGGCGACACAATAGGTCATCAAGTGAGTCAGTGGCAACGGCTATCATAAGATCGTTAATGGAGAGTAACATGACTGGTTTGGATCGAGTTGTAGAGGTTAGAGAGAGTCCAGGATCTTCTCCTAGTTCACCTTCAAGAAGGGAAAGTTATACTAGTATTGAACTTGCCAAACATGCTCCTGGATTGTCTGGTAAGATATCCGAATATGATAGCTCAGCAATTGGTGGTGGTCCTTCTGATGTTCATATAACTGTCTCCGAGTCTTTTCTTCGCCTTCCATCGAATGATGATGGTCCAGAACTGAGATATGTTGATGGTCATCTTATTTCAAACACGTCTTCGAATGTGTCATCTACATCAGATTCGTCAACCTCAGAGGAGGATGCATCAGAAGATTATTCACTTGATGTTCCCATTATGGATAAGCCATTATCACACTGTCCTTTTCCCTCTTCAGCAGTTACGTCTGAATTAAATGTAATGGGTACAGTCACTGAACATACTGATCCTGATAATATTGGTGAACTTAATTTGTCGTTAGTTGATGGTTATGAAGCTGGTATGACACCATGTGGTAATCCTCCAGTTATGGAACTAACTACAGCTGACAGCCCTCAGGCAGTAGATAGACTAGTTGGTACAGCTGACAGTAAGCAGAAGCGTGCCTGTTTTGATGAAAGTGAAACAGTATACCAGCAACCAAGTCGAGCCACTCACAGTTCTACATTTGTGAAGGATGGGAATCTGTTGTCAGTATTCTCTCTGACTGGGGATGTACCTTCGTCTTCAATACAACGAAACATTGATTTAGAAGATATGACTTCTTTTGGAAGCAGAACTGCTGACACCGGAACTAACTTTGCACAAAACTACAGTCTTTATGTACCAATTAATGACAGTAAAAAGATACAGGTTCCTTTAGCAGCTGCAGGTGATAATGTGTCTTTTACGGTATCAACATCGAATTATAATTTAATGCCATTTATGCATACAGAAGAGATGAATCATACTAAAGAACATGTAGATTTACAAGATTCTGTTGTTAAATATGACCATCCATCTGATGCATCACTATCAGAATGTACTACCATCATTCAGGAAAGCACATCTGTTTGTAAGGAAACTGTGCAGATGTTAGCAGTAAGCAGTCTCTCCAGTGTTTCCTCCTTGCCACACAATGAAACAGCTTCCATTGCTACTACAGATCCTGGAATCCTGCCTGATGTGTTGCCTAACCAAGAGAATTTTACATACATCTCTGCACCAGTTGAGGAAGGGTCCAACAACGGCCTGTCAGCTGGTGATAGTGTTTGTGTTAGACCTGTTGTAAAGACAGATAGTAACAATAGTGCTTGTACATTAGATGTTGTACTTGATGTTTGTGGTAGTTGCAAGACTAATAGTGTGATTGGTATGCAGAACTCACCTGTTGGGAAATTTAATGTCGTTGGTATGCTAAACATCCCCACATCACCCCTTCACAAGAGTAAAAGTGCAACCACTCTGTGTTCATGTCCCACTGCTACTATCAAGCATGATACTAATGATGAGCAAGCAAGCCCTTGCTGTGGTGGAGATTTGCAATTCCACAACATCAAGCATGGCCCCTGCTTCATCCCACCCAGCAGGCAGCAGCAGCTCTTTTCTGGCGGAGAGGAAGACGGACAACTGGCAGGTTCTCCTCTACAAACTGGATCTGTGTCTGCCGCTGGCTGTAAGATATCACCATCTCCAGCCAAGTTGTCCACCCTGCCTGGCATTCACCGCAGATCATCTGATTCAGATCTTAGCATCACACCTAAAGGTCAATACATATTTAATTATTTGGTAGAATAAGCCTGATTATACTCTTTGCCTGATGTTTCTATGATGATTTAATTATGGCAGATGAGCTGGGTGGGTCATGTACCATGCAAGGGAGATCATAAATGCATAGTGTATTTTTGATGGAAAACTCAGAAGGGCAAGATCACTTGGGCAACCCTTGTGAGGATGGCAGGGTAATATTGAAATGAATATTTGAGAAATAGGATGTGGCTGGAGATGGACTGACTTCCCTAGGCTGAGGTCAATTGGTGGGTTTTTGTAAGATGGTGATGATCTTCAAGTTTCTTATAGAAGGAATTTCTCATCAACTTTTGAGGGAAGACAATGTACTGTGGAGTCAAATACAGTTCCTTTAGATTCTGCATTTGAGAGACATACTTCATGGTAGTTGCATTACAGATGATAGAGGAACTTTTGAAACTAAATATTGCTGCAGGAAGAGGGCAGTTCCAGGTTTCAGTAACTGACAGATTAACTGCAAGGAGCAGCAAGCAAGTCTGGTGTAGTAACTTAATTAGGCAAGAAAACTTTTGTTCTATGGAATGTTATGTTGCATTACCATGTTTCTGTCACTCTGGCATTATAACCTGTTCTCAGCCAGGTAAGTGTATTCCACATTGTCACATGGTATTTCTCTTGAGATCCATGTTAGTGTTATTTTCCCATCTATGTTGAGGTGTCAGACATGCTGAGATCTTTATGCATTTATGATATTTTCTAGGCATGCTGCCAGTCATATGTTGACAAGTATTTCTATTTATTTTGTATATTACTGGCAGTACTCAAAGTGACTGTCAAGTTCTTTGCTACCATTAAATTAATAAATAAAGCAGTTACATTATCATTGAATATATTACCAACTAGTCAAAACATGCAACCAACCACAAGGCCATGGGTTTAGCTTATAAGGTCAGTTCTCCAAATGATTTTGGGTTCAATTCAGACTGTTGCCACACAGAAATCCATTACTCTAACGGCAGTGCTTCCTTACTGCACCTCTAGATTTAGGTGAGTGGTCAGCTTCTTGCTCTGGTAACTTTATTTCCAAGGAAAGGTCCTCTGGTATGTATTAAATAGGAGGAGCAAGGCTGGCTGTGGTGGTGAAGAGAGAAATCCCTGACCCTATTGGGAATTGGATGTCCAACCTTAAACAGTCACTTCACTGACTGAGTCATTGCATACCTGTTTCTTAACCTTTAAATGCTGTAACAAATACCCCACTGTTAGGCAACAAGGAAATTTACTGTTTTTTGAGACATGCTGCATAATATCTTTTTTTATTTTTGCAAAAAATTCTTTGTATTTCATAATTTTATCTTCTTTTGTTCAAATAATTCATTTTTCATAAAGTACGCACAAAAATTTAAATACCAGCTAGGTCAGATAAAGTTTAAACATGACATGGTATATGTCAGTCACTTTTTCTTCTTCACTCGTCTTGAATCTTAAAGTCTAAGAGACAGTCTGTTGTCTTACCTAGTGATCACCATTTTGAAATCAGAAACAACAGTGACAGTTCTGATCACATAATTTTCTCAGAGCATACATTCTGTTGGGGTGACTAGCCAGAGGTATGGGATTCAGTGCTTTTAGTGACCTTTGAAATGTGGATTGATGTCCTGAAGCTGGCAAATGCTGTTGTGCTGATGATTTTGTTTTTAACAGGCACACAGTCCAAAGAACAATTTGAATTAAGACTGACACTGATTGCAAGTGAAACCAATTGCACTGGCTTCTTCTGAATGCTTTGGTAGTGGATACATGCTAGGATAAATGATGCTGAGTGAAATCAAACAAAGGAAGTTCCAAATTGTTGAAGTTTGTTCTAATTAAATAATGTTGATTAATGACTGATTGGTTATTATCGATACGGGTTAGGATCTTTAAATGTAATGAATGAATTAGAAGTCCTATAACCTAAATTTAACACTTACTTTGGTAGGTTTTCCAGTTTTCTAACTGCTTCCATACATTATCTGTGACATGTTTGTTGAACTAATTTGGATCAATGAATTCAGATACCACAGGAACACTGCTCACTTGTAAAGCAACTTCTCATTCATGCTGAAGGTGTCTTATGTCTGAAAACCCGTTCCTATTTTCTTCCAGTTCACATTAAAAACAGTTGAAGTATATTACTGTCCCTTTTTGCCTCCTTTCAGATCTGATTCAGTCCTCTTTGATGGCATTGATGCAAACCAAAAAAGATGAAAAAAATGTATGTGCTGGAATTCTGACCAGTTCATTTGGTGTGCAGTTATTTAATTTCATGACGGTGTACATTGCGACTTCAAATAGTACCCCACTTCTTTAAATATTTCGGTAATACCCTTCAAGTTAAATATTACCGTTTTATTTTTTTTATGTCTTATACTTTTTAGAAATGTCTCTACCATATTAATCACATATTAAGAGACCTCTTTGTTGATACTAGCTGCATGATTGATGTAATATAATGACAATTACTTTCTAATCATATTTCGGTAAGTTTCAACTTTTGGTGTGAAGTTTCCTGAAGATGGTGTAAATGATGCCAAAACATGTAGGAACATTATATGATTATATTTTACATGTCAGGTGTGAATTCATTAGTGTTATGAATGAATACATAGTAATGCTGCATGGAATGAAAAGTGTCACGAAAATAGGGGCAGCATTGGCATCCAAACACAGTGACAGACCTGTTATCCTACTCACACTGATCATTTAGAAGACTGTTATGTGCTCTTGTGTTATGTTACATTCAGAGAAACAGATTATTTGTGCTGGCTTTCCTAGCTTAGAGGGTTTATTTAATTGGTCCATACAGGATACAGAGGGTGCGTTAAATGGTGAGATTTTTATTCAAACTGATCCTTATTGATACGGAAATAAATAGATGAGTATTTTAATCGTATCTGAATCATTTTCTTAAAAACAAATGCAGGTATCCCATAGATACCGATAACAATGTCTTGACCATATTGTGTTAGTGGTATTGAAACCTAATAATGGAGGTTTTTGTTGATAACGGTTTTTAGTGTAGGCTCTTTACTTAATTTTATTTTGTTTTTTCTTTCTGTTGGTAGGAAGCTGCAGGAAACGTAAGTAATATGTATAAATGTTGGCAACGGATCACTGTGTTAGTGTCGGTATATCTGTGTTGCAGGTTTGTTTATATGTTTAATGTTTGTTTTTGTTTTGTGGCTATCTCCATAACAGCAAGTGTTCTTTACTTCTGGTAGCTCTGTGTTGATTTCAGAAACCATTCGTTACGTGCTGTTGGATCTGTTGTTGTAAATTCAGTTCTTTGTTCTTTGTTCTTACATAGCAAGATGTGTAAAGCCTACGTAGATCTTTACGCGGTCTGCATAAGCGTTCATTTTAAAATGCATGTTAGTCTTGATTATGCTTTATCAGATTTAAACCTGTCTATTGATTGAATGTTAGGAAGATCATCATGTATGGTTAATGTCTCGGCTTTGTGAGATTTGAAGTTCTTGGGGTGTTAGTGAATATGAATACTTATGTCTTCTGGGTTGTGATCCTGTAAAGTTGGGGCATTGGGTGTCTGTTCTGTATACTTCTGTGTACGTCCTGTTGGTTGTCTCTGAGCTACATTTCTTCTCTTCACTCTGTCTTGAAAAGTGGACCTCAGGGGGATCAGTATTGTTAAATGTTTTTGTCCTTATTTTGCTCTCTCTCTGCTTGGTATCTCCCAATCCTCCCTCTTCCTACATCGTTACAACTGTTTTCCATGCTTGGTTTACTCCTGTACCCTGCATTTGAAGGCAGCAGGTCATCACATGACATTACATTCCAGAAGTCAGTAATTGTGAACACTGTATTCATCTGTTTCTTAGAGGCAACATATCAAAAGATAGTGGTCATTGTTTATGAACTGTTGTAAATTATGGAACTGTCTGGATTCTCTGATACCAACCATGTGTTATATGTCACCTGATTCTTCAATAGATGCATGTTCAAGTTAATTTATACTATGTACAGTACACGCTGAATGTCTTCTAATGATTACTGAAGGATATTTTCTGGCTGTAAAGTAAAACTAACAGCAGTTTGAATATTTGTAGTGTGCTGTTTGTAGCTTTTATTGTTGAACATGTTAGCGAATTTTGTATGTTATTTGACATATTTATGTCCCATTTGTCATGTCCCAAGCATGGCATCTTTATCACATAGAAAGCTTGCTTTGATTGGGACATACTGCAATGACTTCTGTGCTTAACACAATGAAAGAGAGACTGTACATGCACATTTTTACCAGTGTGAATCAGAGAGAAGAAATTGGTTTATTTATAAATCAGTTCTAGCAGTAACCCACAAGCAGTAATATGTCTGTCATTTCTTCCAGAGAAACTGCTTTGTAGCTGGATTTATGAATGTGTGGAGATGGAAAGAATTTGCAGGATTTGAGGGGGCTTGTAGGGATATAGGAGTGTCAGAATTTTTGCAACATGTGTGCAAGGTACCAAGTGAAATGAAATTGATCCTGTGGAGAATGCAAGTCTCAATCATGAAATTAGGTATGCGCGCGTGCGCACACACACACACACACACACACGCGCACGTGTGTGTGCCCCTGTACCCCTCCCCCCCCACCACCACCACCACCACCACCACCACCACCACCACCACCACCACAGACATGCTTGAGTATGTAAGAAATGTGTTGGAAAATCCCCATCATGTCCCGACTGGATCTAGCTGACATCGTGAGGCCGTCTGCCACCACACACAGCTATGTATGTTTTCAGTTACACTTATAGTTTTAAAAATGGCTTCACACATTGAATGACAACCAGTTGATTAGTGAGCGTTGTTGCTAAGTCAGTGAGTGCAGTTATATTTTAAAATAGTAATGTAACTAAATTTTTAAAGTTGTGTGTGTTTGGAAGAGAGCTACCTGTGGTTGGCTCAGTCTGGTTGAAACATGTTGGGGTTTTGATAAGAAATTGATCAGATTTATGGAAATGTATGTGATCAGTGTGACTTGTGTTAATGATCAATAGTATGATGGTGTAGAGTGTCTATGTGCGTCTTGTGTAAGATGACCCTTTTGGTGGCCATGTTTGTTATTCATTACAGCAGCACAAAGGATGTGTGTGCTTGCTGACATTGAGCAAGGCTGTTCACCAACAGGGTTGGTAACAACAGAAAATGGAAATGGCATATACATACTGCAAAATTTGTGCATACAGTTTATGTCGGTGTGATATCCTTCATTTCATTAACTGAAAACTGAAATTACAGATTTCTGTTTGAGCTGTTATTTTGCTATTAACAGAGATTAATATTTCCTTTTTAGGCGTGTTTGTGTAGTAGCGAAAAGTGCCAATTAGCTTTGTCATATCCATCCATCCATCCACACACACCAGTACAACTCCCACTGGATGGATTTCCACAAAATTTGTTTTTGGGAAATTGTAGGAAAATCTGTCCAGAAAATCCAGATGTGGTTAAAATTGGACAAAAATATCAGGCACTTTATGTGAAGACCTAAGTGTTTTTCATATTGTTGGCACCAATGTATGTAGTGCTCCATTTCGGTGCTTTCAGTATTTATTATGTTGATAGCAACATGTATGCCAATGGTACTATGGGAACACACTGTTGCTTTCGTGTTACAACAGTGTGTATGCCAATGCACCACAATGTTACGGTATATGTACATTGCGAGTCTTGTTGGTATATGGCATTAACTAACTGCTTTAACAGTGTGGTAATGAAACCTAAGAGTTAAACACCACCAGTTCCCAGAGGCTGTCCTTGAACATGACCCCAGCTAGTCCATCAATCTCTGATCCTCAAAATCTGAGATCCATTTCTCTCTCCATATTCCAGGTGAAGAAGTAAGGTGCTCCTCCCCAGGCTCTGTACACACCTATTCCTAAGCACATGTCCACCCGTCATTCACTTTCTGCCATATCTTACAAGAAGTGAAGTTGTTTTAATAGTATTTGAATGATACATTATGAGATTCCAGTTTTTAATGCTGTATTAAATCATAAAAAACTTAAAGTATATGTTTGAATGTGGGCTGTATTTAATGTTACACCCACCCAGGTTTTGGACTTTGCACATTTTTCATTGTTTAAAAACACGGTGGAAGAAGGACTGCCTAAGAGCTTTGTGGTTCTGAGTGTAAGTTACTGTTGTCAGAACCGTACAGAAGAGAATGGTAATAAATGTGTTGGAATACCATGCAGGAAATAAGTGGTGGCTATGTAGAATAAACTCAACATTTCAGACATAGCAATTTAAAATTGTTTAGCAAATATGTGTCTTCTCAGCTATGAGTACAGGCAGAATCTAAGGTTAGGAATATAATTTCTTTTTATTTCAGTATTGATCAGACTGTACACACACACTGAAAGTAATGAAATATTAAAATAACATTAAGTCTATTGTATTTGTTTCCCCTTTTTATTTTCAGGCAATAGTTTAACAGGAAGTGATCGTTCTTCAACCGTGGGAGGTCACATCCGACAGGGACCTTCTGTGGTTCGACCACCAATGAATCAAGAGAGCCTGGATATGATGGAATATCCATTCCTAACTATGTCTAAATATCCTCCAGGCTTCATATTGCACTTAGGTATTGTGCTTTTTAGTGTTGTAATAAGTCATTAATGCCCTTGTTCTTGTTTAACGCTTTCATTTCTTTGCTCATGCCATTGTATTTGAGAAGTATGTTCTCAGGACCACATAGTGGGCCAAGACTTTATACATAGGTTGTTAGGAAAGTAAGTACCGTCTGCGCATATCTCTGGCGCATCTTCGAGACTGTAACTCTGCGCATGTGCAGTGACTTCCTCTATCAATTAAGAAGCCACAGATGCCATTTCATGAAATTTGTGCTATGTTTTGTGTTTGTTCCTGTGCGTTAAACATGTTTAAGAATTGAGGGGGCCGCCGACTGTGAAATACGGTCTGTAATTCGTTTCTTGAATGCTGGGAATGTGCTATCAAGTGAGATTCATCACCATATCTGTTAAGTGTGTGGTGACATTGCGATGAGTGATGACATGATTAGGAAATGGGTTCGGATGTTCAATGAAGGGCGAGAGAACATGCACGATGAGGCGCGAAGTGGGCGTCCATCTTTGGTGAATGATGATTTGGTGCGTAAGGTCAACAAAAGAGTGCATGACGACAAACGTTTCACAATTTTTGATCTGTCCCTGCACTTTCCTCAGATTTCAAGGACTCTACTCTATGACATTATCAGTAGACATTTGGTTTATTGGAAAGTGTGTGCACGATGGGTGCCCAAGAAGCTCACAGAGGAGCACAAAAAACAGCATGTTGCATGTGCTTTGACATTTCTGATACACTATCACAAGGAAAGAGACAGCATGTTGAGCCATATTGTGACAGGAGATGAGACATGGGTGTCCCATATCACACCTGAATCAAAACAGCAGTCCTTGCACTGGAAGCATACTGGCTCGCCAAAATGGAAAAAGTTCAAGCAGACGTTTTCAACGAGGAAGATCATGTGCACCTTATTCTGGGACAGACAAGGTGTTCTCTTGGTAGAATTTTTGCCCCAAGGCACAACAGTAAACTCAGCTGCATATTGTGAATCGCTGAAGAAGCTGAGGCATGCAGTTCAAAACAAAAGGCGCGGAATGCTGAGTGCCACCATTCTTTTGCTTCACGATAACGCTCGGCCGCACTCTGCTGCTCAGACTCAAGACTTCATCACCTCATTTAAGTGGGAGCAATGGACAACCTCCATACAGCCCTGATTTGGCACCAAGTGATTATCACCTCTTCCTGCACCTAAGATGTTCCTGGGCGGCAAGCGATTTGACAACGATGATGACCTGACAGATGCAGTGCAGAAGTGGCTAACATCGCAGGCGGCCACATTCTGTGAGGAGGGTATACAAAAACTTGTGCGCCGCTGCGATAAGTGCCTCAATAATGGTGGCGAATATGTGGAAAATAGTTTGAAGAATGTAGAATCTGATAACAATAAAATTTTATATGAAACCTTACTCAATTTTTTTACAGCGAAACAGTACTTACTTTCTGAATAAGTCTCTTACATGAATATTTATAAAAGCAATACACATGTATTTAGAACTAGTGACAGCACCCATTCCTTGTCTAGGTTTATCTTAAAATAAATGGTAAAGAATTGTGAAACTGAGAATTTATTATCTCAAGCTGATGAATTATTGCACTGACTGAGGGTGTGGAACAGTATAACTTTTTGTAGAGATCACTTTATTCACACTAAAATAGTTGTGATCACCTGTTGTCTTCTGTTCAAGAGAAAGTGAGGCAATTCCAGTCTTTGTTATTTATCTAAAAATTGTTCCAACAATACACACTATATAATGATTTAAATACATGGTGTAAACAACAACGTGAAATATTCAGTGTGTGTCCATAGCCTACTGTGAAAATTTGTAATATTGACACAACTTCCGCCTGCCTGTACAATTGCTGTTGGTATGCTGAAGCTCAGTGTGACTTTAAATAAACAGTAGAATGGTCAAAGTTGGCCAATGACCCCATGTAATTCTGTTTGTTATGTGAACCCCTGTAGTTTTGAACCTTGGGGTGAGCCCATGTAGTTCTATTCATTACTGTTGTCCCTGTTTTTGGAATTTCTCCCAAAATTTACAATAGAAAGTGAGGTGGAGTTCCTGCAAACCGGAATCTGAAATTTTGTGTCTTATGGGTTCCAGGGATTAAAGCTGCTGGCTAGCTAGTATTGGATGTCAACAGAGCAAGGTGTCTGGTAGATGTTGTTTCAGCATTAGGTATTTTGTTTGAGTAGCCTTGAAATTACTGTGTTCTGTTCAGCTGGTTTTTTAAGGATTGGTAAAAGTGTAATCAATGGCATGTGAAAGCTGTCAGACACTTTTGAGTATACAAACTTCAGAATTCTGCCCCATACAGCAGTTTTAAGTAGACTGTTATGGTGAATTTTTGTTACAGTCTATAAAACATTAAGGGTCTGGATCCGAAGGGAATGTATGGGTTAAAGTCATATTTTAGGAGATGATGGTACAGTTAAAATAACATGGAACATTGCAGATGTTATTTCAAGTTTCTGTGACTTCTGTATAATTGATGAGTATCTACCTCACAGTGCATTGTGCTGTTGTCTGATTTAAAATTTTTCTGAAGTTTGAATGATAATGATACTGGTTACAGGAGGAACTGTCAGTTCAAGGTCAGTGAAATTGTTAGAGAGAATAACGAACTTAGAAGAGCCTGAGACTCGAGATGCTTGGTGGACAGAAATCAGGATGGAAGTACGATCGCATGCACGAGCCCTGGGCTGCAATGTTGTGCTGGGCTACTCTGAGAACACAAGCATATGTGATGATGTATGTGTTCTGAGTGCATCAGGTACTGCAGCTGTGATCAGTCTGCAGTGCAGTACTGCTACAGAGCAAGATACTAGTGGCCAGCATCCCATCTCCAGGGCACATTTGCATAATAAGGAACTTATGACCACTTCACTAGACAGGACTGACTTTGAACGAGACAAGACTACTCCCCAGAAAGGCGATTTTACACTTCCATTTGTGGTAAGACATTTAGAATTATAAATTATTAATTATAAATGTTTGCCATAATCATGAAATACTGAAAGTGGCCATGTAAACTGCGGCAAACCTCCAGAATTTCAGGATTCAACTTTTTCCCTTTTTGCTTATTAGTGTTTGGTAGGATTTATTTTTCTTCCAAATAAACAATAACTCTTTGCCTTTGAATTCTGCATTTGAATATTTGGAGATCACTCAGATTTAAGTGTGGTGAAGATCTGTATTATGGTTTTCTTGGTTATGACATGATGTTAATCTGACAATCTATTTCAGAGGAACTTATTGTCTCCATCATCAGGGCACAATTTACTGATGATGATGGTGTGAATAATTACCTACAGGGACTGTTTTACCTTAGTATGGACCTTTGGAGAACATGTTACCACTTTTGTTTTGTGATGTGCATATTTTTTATGTTTTTGGTCTCTTTAACGCTGGGAGATCTAATGACAGTTTTATAGTCCCTACCACAATGTAAGAAAATATACATTTTGGCTTTTATTGCAGTAAACAAAAGGAAGCCATATGGGTAGGAATTTCAGGAGCAGGGTGGTGAAAGCTATAGTCAGGTGGAAAAAGTTGGGCATGACATCCAAGTGTAACGTGTGGGAGATGCTTGCTGAATGAATAATAAAATGTTTTTCTAAATTTTACACTGGGAAATAAGGGAGTTGGGAGACTTTCACTTCAATTTTGGTGTTGTACAGTGCATAGATTTTTCTGAAAGGTAGTTTTGTATTAGAAGTGGGTTTGCAGTTAAAAAGAATTTAACTCTTAACCGTTACACCAGGTGTACCAAGAGTTCTCACAAACTTGCACCTCATATGCATTGTGCATGTGTGTGTGTGTGTGTACTCTGCAGGAATATGTTAGGAGTTTTCTTTTAGGCATGGAGTCAGATTGTCTTTATATTTTTTTATATTGTTTATTCCATGCATTATCCATAACTTTCGTGAAGTACGTTGGCTGCTTCCAAGATGCTGATTGTCAAGATCCAGTACATCTGTACAACTATTCTACAAAGATATGTGTACATTTTAACTGTCTGACTATGTAACACCACATCACTATGTACAAAAGTGGCTAATTTGGTTTTATTCACTATTGCTGTGGTTTGATTCCTTGTTGATGGTCCCTTGTGGATCGAAACATGTAGGAATGTTCAGTGTGATATTATACAAAATAATATAAATATCTAAGGAACTATTTTGTGCAGTTTGTTGGTTTAGTGTCATGAATCAATTTGTCTTTTTTATTTACAGGTAGCTACTAAAGTGCGGCACTCATCTGATGGCTATGAACTGGACCCAGTTTCAGCCTGTTCTGTGTGTCACATACCATACAATGAATGCAATGTTCCATTTCGAGTCACCATGCGTAAATGTGCTGTATGTAGGTGAGTAAAATTTGTTGTTCTGGTAAACGTCTTTATTTAGGATTTATGGTGGTTTGTATTTACCATGCAGGTAGCGTTTTCCTCTGAAACAGTGGTACCTCTTTACCCCACTACATGGTGGTGTCAGCCCAGAAGATAACAACTAAAGGTCTTGGACATCTTTTGTAACTTCTGGGACACTCATTTACAGCATAAACATACAACACAAAAAAGTATAAGTGTGAATAAAATTGAATGTTGCTTTTGAGCAACCCGTGTATATTTTTATTTTAGTTCTGATATTTAGTGTTGCATTCTTTTCAGTCTGCAACTTTGTACTGGTCATAATTATGCAGCTAATTGTTCCAAATGGAGTATGCTGCAGGAATTATGTAGGATATATATATACATGCGCACTGCGCACACACCCACTCCCAAGCCCACGCACACACACACACAGTGCTTTGGAAACTATTTCTTCTCATCTTTTGTGTGGGACTCTACATTTTTAGAATGTGTCCAAACACGAAATATGATAACAAAACCAACAAATGCACATAAATGTATAAAAGTATTTTAAATTATCAACATAGTTTGCCTCCTACATGTTTCAGCCACTCTTGCATCTCCCTGCGGATGGCCACAGGAGTAGCTGAAACATATAGGAGGCGTACCATATTTATAATATAAGATACTTTGATACATGTATGTGCATGTGTTGGTTTTGTTGACATGTGTAATTAGCTCAATGCACAGTCATGGATTATTTCGAAGTGTCCAAACTCATTGTACCTGAATTAGTTCCTCCTACATGTTTTGGCCGTCTTGGCCATTTTCAAGAAGACTACTCTAAATACTGCTGGAAGGTTCTCAAGACATGAAGATTCTTTTAATTACAATATTTCACACAATGTAATTACTGTTATTGTAGTTAAATGAATGTAAAAGTCTTGTGGACCTTCCAGTAAAATTAAACCTTAATACGCAACAGGATTTTATTTGTAATGGCAAGGTGTTAGGCGTTGATTTTATTATATGTTCTGGTAATACACTCATAAACTGGGACAAAATTGTCGTCCATTTTTTTTCTCGTTCACTTACAGACGTGGCAAAGTACCAGATGTATTGTTGACGACAATAGAGCTTCCAGAAGGAGTTTCTACTACCGGCAAAGGCTGCCTTCTGCAAGCTTATGTTTGCAGACCGAAACGAGACTGCAGGGGTGAACTGAATGCAAAGGAAATCTCTGATGGCTTGCCATTCCTTGAATATGAGTTACATCGCCTTCTGATCAACAAACTGAAAGTAAAGGGCATGAATTCCATATTTGGTCTTAAGGTGAATGAAATTCAGTTTCAAGAACAATATAATATTGGCCTGTTTACAGTCACTTCTCCTTCTTATGTATGGCCATCTGCCCACCTAGATGTTTTAGCTTGATAACTATTGGATGAATTTTGGTGGAACTTACAAAGACTGCCATTTCAGATGTTTTAAAGTTTTGGAAGTTTTCTGTCATAATCTCATGTTATCCAGATAAGGTATGTGGAAACTACATCTTCTTCAATAGGTCCATCAGTCTAATGGAAGAAATAGATAGATGAAGGGTGCTGGGAGTGAAGTCATAAAGGATGTGAAGTAACTTGGGGCTGATAAAATGATATAATGAAGAATGATGATTTGTTCTCTTTACCAAATGAGTTACCCATTTCAGGAATAGTGTATTGGAGTTGCATGTAGCATCCATGGATAAGATGTGAAATGTTAGCAGTATATTGGTGAGAAAAATACTAGGGGAGGAGACCACTTGTGATATGTAGGTGCAGATATGCCTTCTGTAATGCACTGGATGTGTGAATGAGTGTGATTGGGTCATGTCTGGGTTGCTATCTTTACTGTGTTGCAGTGGTTATGGTTTGTGATTGAGTCATACGTCAGTTTCCATGGTTATGATTGAGCTTAGTTTAGGAGTGTCCTCACAACTTGTGATTACATAGTTGGTTTATGACTGAGTGATTTACACCCTGGTTTCCATGGTTGTGCTGTAAGTGATGTCACAACAAGGGTTTCCCTAGTTATAGGCTTTCTGTCATTATTATTGAGCTTTATTTCAGTTTGAGTCATAGTCTGGTGTCCATGGCTGCCAGTTTTTAGATGTTACAGTATTACATTAAAGCAGCATTTTTTGAGGTGGTGACATAGGGTTCAGTGTGTAAAGAAATAATATTGTTCCCATCATATAATGGAGACAGTTCCAGAGGAAGGATAGTGTTCAAATGGATCTTAAAGAAGCAGGTTTTGGTTGGAATTCAAGTGACTCAGGGTAGAGTACAGTGGAGTTTGTAGTATTTGAAATAAAATTAGACATTGAATATGCTAGTGTATTGAATGAAAGTCCTGTGTTATTTGTTTATAACAGACTTGTGTTCTTTGGCTTGAAGGTGCAAGTGTCTATAGGTGAAAGGATGTTGGTTGGTTTAGCCACAGGCACTGCTGTCTTCCTTACACCACTACCCACGCCTCCAGTACCCAAAGTATCTGCAGGAAACTCCTGGGATGATGATAAGAAATTGGCAGAGATCCAGAAACTTCTACAAGACACTGTTAAGAAAAATCGAGAAATTTATCAGCTTAAACCTGTAATTGTAAGTATGAGATTAATAATTAATACTTTATATTCGTGCATGCAAATTTATGTGTTATGAATTTCATGTCTATTTTTTTAAGCTACCTGTGACATGTGATGCTGAAGATAAATGTCTATATGCATGACAGGTTGTATTAAAATGGTGTGTCTGTGAAGAATATATGGTAATGCTTGTATTTTTACAATTGCATTATATTTTTCTTTTTATTCTTTTTCTAATTGATATTGTCTAATGCTCAGTATTTGGAAACTAAGCCATTCATTTCCTTATGTACTTAGAGTGGTATTTTCTCACAACTAGTTTAAATTTTATTACTTTACTGTTTTAATATTTGTTAATTGTTAGTTTTTTTGCATGCCATTGAGCTGATGTCACTCTCTCAGTAAACCCTGACCTTGATTAATGCCTGTTTGCTTTATGCCTTTTTGCCTTTCGGCTGTCTCCTTGCTGGGACACTGCTGAGAGCATGTGAAAGTCAAAGTGTAGAACAAGTCACTGTGCATTCATTGTTTTTACAGTGATAATATTTTTTTAATGTGTTTATTTGCCTTGATTGAGGTCTATTTCTTATAAAAATGAGTGAGAAACACAAATATGCAGACTCTACTGCAACACCAATGAAAGGAAGTGGAAGGTAATCAGTACTGAAGGTAATTCAGATATGAACATGAGAAAGCTGGGAATATTAATGTCTGCTATGCTTTTGGCTTTTCGCAGACTACTGTATGTAGAGTCTGTCATAATGCTGAAACAGTAATCTCATCCAGCATTTAATGTAAGTGTATGCATGTTGTGTACAGTTATTTTCTAGTTTGCATATGATAAGAATGAATGTTTATTTCTTTATTATTATTATTATCAATTACACAGTAATAATGTAATAATAAGTACATGTGTACATAATATATGTACTGGAGAGTTCTGTGGTGTGTATTTCTTTGCATTAGATGATAATTTATGATACAGTAACCAACAGATGCGCTATATTGCAGTGTATAAATTTACAGTAAAAACTTTAAAACTCTGACATGTTTCCATTCCTTTAGAATCATCATTAGGGAGCAAACATCAATGAAATATGTACAAAATATATATACATATTTTATTTTAATACATGTACCATGCATCTTTTATTATTATTTTTTATTATAACCAACAAGTGCACAGTTAATATCATAACAGTATATATCATGACAGTCTCTTTGTGCAATCTATACTGCTACATGTTTTGACATTTTCGTGTATTGCAAACACCCTGATGATGATATGAAAATGTCAAAACATATGCAAGTATAGATTACACAAACGGACTATTGTGATATATATATATATACTTTTATGATATTATTTGTGCATTTGTTGGTTATTATAAAAAATATATGTTTATAGTTTGTAAGGTTAGTAAAGATGAGTCTGACTGAAACATATAGCAGAGTCCGGGTAGGCAAGAATGTGTCTGACAGATTCCCTATTAGGAATGGTTTGAAACAAGGAGACACTCTGTCACCAATGCTTTTTAACTTTGCTTTAGAGTACACCATTAGGAGGGTTCAGGTAAACAGGGATGGCTTGAAACTAAATGGTACACATCAGCTGCTGGCTTATGCCGATGATGTTAATG
>Ga0123354_10001717_pt1 | contig 27461 bp, 13 predicted proteins | sample TergutLab28metaG_2_FD_97872 | JGI IMG/M metagenome (GOLD analysis project Ga0123354, IMG submission 97872) | Labiotermes labralis P4 segment gut microbial communities from Petit-Saut dam, French Guiana - Lab288 P4 | ecosystem: Host-associated > Arthropoda: Insects > Digestive system > Gut ... | reverse complement strand
CCTACACAACACAACAAGTACTCGCTAGCTCCTGAAGATGGACGTATTAACGTCTGAAACATGTTGAGCAATATATAATAAAGCAAGTGTCATCTAGTTGGTCAACCTTTATTCAAATGTTTAAAGTTAATTTATAACAGGAGATAATCAAAACATATTACCACTTACAGATTACGTGTGGTGTAAACTTTTCTCATTTTCTTTTACACGTCACATCAACTATCATGCATGAGTATTCAAAACTATTGAACATCCTGTGATGCTAGTGAATGTTACTAGATGTTGACTGTTCAGAAATGGTTTGTGCTACCATTTGTCAACAAGCATAAATTCTCATGTATGGGAGTTAGTATGAGGTGCAAAAGAAAATAAGAAAACTTTACATCACACATAATTCGTAAGTGGAAAGTGGTAACACATTTTGATTACCTTCTGCTATTGATAATGATATTGATACTGATTTTTATTTAACATTCCATAAATCCGCAATAAAATCAATAAGAAGGATACAGAACATGTCAAGAGTAGTACATTATGTAAAATTATATAAATATGTGGAATGAAACAAATTGATTCCAAGTCAAGTACATGAATGATGTTTAACACAAACAGGACAAACCACTGTGTAATGAGAAAAGCAAAGGAAGATATGGTTATAGTTACAAACAGAGGAAAAAGTCAGACACAGTCAACAAGCAAATTGTAGCAAAATAAATACAGATAGCAATTATACGCATGTGAATAACATTAAGGAGACAAAAGTTAAGATTTTTTTGGTGAGACTTAGTGACAATAAACATAGATTATTAAGACCATATATTAAGTTGATGGATTTACTGAAGACATTTAATGGCACGTTATCAGCTTGTGATAGATTTATATTGACAATATTCTTCTATGAAGTAAAAATGATGTATGTGTAGGAATTGTTTTAAACATATTTCAAATTTCCTAACATTATTAGATATATCTTTAATGTATGGAGGAAGACTGCAGAAGATCTTAATGCCAATATAATGTACTCCCCTTTGGTATATAGTATGATTAGTTATGGACTGATAAAAATTATTGAACTGTCTTGTACTTTTAGTATGATTCTCTGAATTCAAAATAAAAAGAATTTTGTTTTTAACTACAAAAAGCATAAATGAAAGGATATATTGAGATAGAAGAGACAGAATTTCCAGTCTTCTAAACAGATTCCTACATTAGACCCTAATTTTACAACCTATCATAATTCAATTTTTTTTTTTTTTGTATTCTGCAAATTTTTATACTATGGGGTGGGTTTCCCCAAAAAGTAAACCATAACTTATGACCGTATTAAAACAAGAACAGTAAATAGTTTTCAAAGTACTGAGAGACATGAATGGTTTAATACTGCTCATTATGTAACACACTGAACTCAGTTTTGGGATAATATATTCAATAAGACAACTCCAGTTTATTGAATCATGTATATATATATATATATATGCCCAAAAACTTAATATTAGAGTTGTTTTTAGATTATCATCTGTTATAAATTAACTTTAAACAGTTCCAGTATTTTACAAATACATACATTATTTTTTTTTAGATTACCACAGTGCTAAATGGGGTCACATCAATAATTCAAGTTGCATGCTTCATATCCTTACATATAGACATAAAATACACAGAAACCTCTTGAACTTCATCTTTATAACCCTTTGGATTTTGGTGCAATTTTGTCTAATATTTTGTTTTTATTATTCCTTTATTGGGAATAGTATTTAATGTATTTTATCAGGTTGATTGTGAAGGGGAGGACTTTTCTGTAGCACTCTTTTCTTTAATGTACTTGTATAATCTGCCTGATGATGGTCGAATGAATGACTGCAACATGCTGCAGGGAAATAATAATAAAAGAATGTATCATGTTCAGTTGTTGTGTTTGTGTGGATTAGACTGTTATTGATTAACTAGCATAAGGGGGTGATGTTGCTCAAAGTCATGGATGTAATATTAGAATCTTTAATAAAAATAGTTACATAGTATACCTGCAAGAAGAAAATGTTACAATATTGATTTCATATTTTAAAAAATAAGATATTTATATTGGTTATTATCCTAAACCTTACGATTAATTATGGGGGTGTAATTAAGATCCATCACAAAGACACATTTGTGAATATAGATGCAACAATGTTATCTGCAGGCAGAATATTGTCATCATGACGGTAATGATTTTTGTTGTTAAGTAGAGCAAAATAGCAGGTTACAATTATTAGAAAGGAAACAGTTATTAGCCGAGAATAAAAGACATCAAACTGTAATGGAGACATGATTCTGTCATGCACAGGACAGACAAATATCTCTGAACATTTGACAAATAATCACATAGGTACACTGGTTCGTTTAGTAATAAAAAATATTATTTTCTCATTACACGTGCATTCTCCACCTGAACAAACCTCACTTAAATATTGTACAAAACGTGTTTTGGAAGAGAATATACAATATGGTTTCCATTTTTGTACCTTTCCTTCCGATGGATCGTACATTCTCTGTATAAGGTGAAGTAAGGTTGACTTGCCACATCCAGAGCTACCAACTAGAGCAACTGTCTCACCACTTTTCACTGTCAGATTGAGGCCCTGCAGCACCTAAATCAGTGTAACCACACAAATATCAGAACACATGCAGCACTAAATATCCATTTATCACATTATTAGCTATACAGTCTCTATTATTCTCATTTTGTTTAATACAGTGATAGCAATATTACCGTTAGATTTATCCCACCAATCTGATGGTGATAGTAATTACACTGCCCAAATATTTGAAAATTCATGTGAATTTTTAACTCAATGATGCCTGACCGCTTCTAGATTCATTGACTACAAGCAGAGTTCATTATGTGCCATGATAACATTCTGAAACTTGTTACAGTAACTGCCACAGTCTGTGGTGGTATGTTGACTCATAATAAATTTATTTGTTTTCAGTGCACTTAACGATAATGTCTATGTCAGAACACACAACTCACACCTGTCTGTTAATCTAAACATTGATATCTGTGAGTTCTGAGATTCATATGTTTTAATGCCATTTACTAGTACGGTCAAAGCAATAAGAATATATAACAGACCAGATTCTTTATTGAGTAAATTAAAAAATAGTGACAGAAGAAGTATTCTTTCCTACATTTCAAGTTTCACTAATTTTTAAAATACATGACTAACAAAAAGCACAAATCAACACCCCATTTCCCCCCTCCAGCAGTGTTCTATGAGTAGGTTGCAGCTAGAGGATTGCACAGTCATATGCAGCAAGAAGTAAAGGATTATTCCCACAGTGTTTCTGCAGGCAGACTTAATTAAACAAACATACAATACTCTCACAAGGCACCCTCACAATAAACCTGCAAAGTAGGTACTGCCAGTAGCAAGCACCAAACCAGAAAAGCAGTCAAATTTGGCAGTGCTCTGTCAGAAGCATGATGGGGGAGGCCTGTGCCTGTGATTCTTGCAACACAAAAATGATACCTACCTGAACTTCAAGTCTTGCAGGATATTGGAAATGAACTCCCTCAATCTGGATATCACCCCTGAGTCCTGGCAGCTTCTTCCCAGTCTTACTAAGACTGTCAATATCTGGTATACGATCAAGCACTGAAAAGATGGCTGCTGCTGAGCCTCTTGCCACAGCAAATGCTTCCAGATGTGGTGTTGTTTGGCCCATGTTCATTGCCCCACACAGCACTCCAAACAAGACCTATGTACATGACAATATTCAGTCCTGCATTATCAGACCTTGATCTATGAAGTGGAACAGTACGGATAAACCAGACAATATAGGCTCAATTTCTATAAGGTGTGTAAGGAATTGACTATCCATCACAATAATTTCTGGGGCCCATTCACCCTGCTTCCATAAGGGTAGAGACAGCATCTTCCAAGGAGAGCTAAAGTATAAAATAAATAGACTAGTCACATCCATCTAGTTCTGAGAATAAGAATGTGTCAGTTTTACCTATACATCCACTTTATACCCTAACAAAATGGTGCTTTTGATGGCTGGTTAATATTTCCTGCCTCTCAATTTCACTCTATTATGTCCATTCTGGAATGGTAATTGACATCACCTTATGCATTACAGTATGTTCAAAAACAGACACAATACTTGCATAAATAATCATTATACTTTGGAAGAGATATGTACACACCTTCATGCAGAAGATGCCGTATCAACAGATGCATTAAATTGTTCTGTAACATGACTTAAAATGTGCATTTATACAAGAAGCCTAATGGTCACAACTTTCAGCAATTACACCAATGTCACTTTTTTTGTAAGTTGTGTTTTATTTTTGTACATACTGGGTATGTGTATGTACCTCATGCAGATAGTTAATGTGTATGTACCTTATACAGATAGTTAATGAAATTAGAATAACAGTAATTAGCACATACCTGAAATACGCCACGTATAACATTAAGCAACATTAAAATTTTATTCTAAGCATACAAATGCAACAGGTTCTGAAGATGCTTTCTACAAGGATAAACGGAGCCAAATAATGACACTGACAAGTATGGATGAAGAGAATAGATGGAGCCTTTCATCTCTAAACCCACAAATTTTAGGCACCACTGCAAAAAATTTAATCACCACAACTACCTGGCATCCAGGATTTATGCATGCCTGTACTGGTGTGTATTAATGTAACACATGTAATGATAAAGATATGCATTCTAATCATCTATTCTGTACTGGGTTATTTATTATCTTTAACTTAATGCCACAAACAAGATGGTTAACCTGGATCATACAAATAAAACTACAGTCTACAGTTTGTCACTAAGGAAACCATTCTGCAATGACTACAACAGCAAATACCAACATTTTAAGAACTTACAGATATATCAAAACGTTAATTGAAGTGTGTTCTGGGTTTTATAAATCCAGGGAAGTAGAAATAACACTTTAAGGCACAACATAACTGTCTTATCACCAATAATCAATTAGTAATTACTCAAAAATTGGTTAACATACCATTAGCTTTGTAAGAAAGAGAAAATGATTGAAAATGTATACAACATTACATAACAACAAGTAAACCCCCATACTGACATCTTGTGTCTGTCAGGCAAATGTGGCTGCAGCCCAACTATTTCTGGTATTTGAGGTTCTCACTATCATGATTATTAAGATTATGGTCTTCAGCATGAAGACACAGTAGTTATCTACATGTTCACTGCATTGCACTGCCTCAAATACCATTAGGCAAGTGTGCTGCTGTCTTTTAATTGTGTTTCTATGAGAGCAAAGCTTCATTTTCTAGAAAGAAATGTTTCAAAATACAAATGTAACAAAGGGTGTGCATGCGCGTGCATGTATGCGCAGGTGTGTGTGGATATATATATATATATATACTGATCATTAGCATGTTTGGTTTCAATAAGGATTTGGATATGTGTTTTTTCAAAGTCTTTCTTTGCCACGTGTTTTATGTAAGAGTTTGAATTTTTTTTTGTTCCATGAAAACAGGAGCCAGAATACAGGTGTGCCGAAAGAGAGGAAAGGTATAATGATATTCTTTTCCTTTCCACAGAAATAAAGTTTTAAAGCATAAAAAAATGAATTTCACTTGTTAGAGTTACTAGTGCTGCAGTTTGACTGTAAAATTAGTTAAATTTCCATCTAATGTCACACATTTTTATTTTGTATTTGTGTTGTGCCAGGACAACATACTGCATCACATAAAATAATAATAATAAAAAAAGGAGTCCTCAAGAAGAGTAAAAATGCATACATACGGTGTTTACAGTTTCATTTCCCTTGTAACATTTACACAAAGCCTGTTGATAGTCCATCGGGACTGAAATTTGTACATGTAGCTTACTGTTATGCAATAAATACAGTTGCATTTGATGGCAATTTACTAATCAGACAACTAAAAGCAGATGCAATTAACAGTTACATAATGTCCAATCTTTAATTAAACCATCACAATGCCTAAATATTTCATATAATAAACATATAGCATAGAAAACTTGTATATGATAGTGAATTCGTGTACACATTCGGGATTTCTATGTGGCTGTATTAATATTTTACTTGATATCTTGTCATGTGGTACTTACAATGACAAGAATAGCAGGTGTGTATTCATAATCCCCTTTCTCTCTTGAGTCCAAGATAAGTGTTACACCATACCAGAATGCAATAGCATAACTGCAGTAGACAATAAACCATATGACGCCAGCTCCCAAACCAGAGAACATGCCTCGTTTGATACCTGTAGCTTTGGCTGGTCCAAGATTATCGATGTATCTTAAACACAATAAAAAAATTATTATTTATAGAAATGGATGCAGATTAGCAGAGTTAATTAATGATTAAAAAAGTGAACTTGTCCCTGTGCAAACCAGGAAGGCATATGGGGGAACAGAGGTGCAGCTCCATTCATAGTTAACCTCAGTGCTAGATGGAGGTGAATGGTTACCTTTGTGCCTTTGCCACTTTACACCCAGGGAAAGATGTGCAGAACCCAGAGCCAATCTGGATGGTTTGAAGAAGACACAAATTACTAATTTCTGTCACAATAAAACACTAGATCATCCAGTCTGTAGCCTAGCCACTATACCAACTATGCAATTAACAGTTAAATTGGTATTAAATGGAAAGAATCTGAATATATCAAACGTGACTGACTCCATGGAGCAAAGTGCCATTTGAGAAGTTAATACTTCCTCCACTGGTCGAGGAATTAGTTTACAGAAACTTAAGTTATATTACTGTGTTCACAACAACCCACCAATGAATTGTATCCTATGTCAGAAAGATTCTTCCACCCCATTTCATTTAGATTTAGTTCGATATTGTCCCATCTATGCCTAAGCATTCAAAATTATCCATTTCCTGCAGGTTTTTCTGCCAAAACTTTCACCCATTCCTTGTCTCTCTTGTACAATAATATCCCACACCCATCTTCTCTTCCTTCATTTGTACATCATAATACTACATAAATATATGGTGAATGTCTAGAAGCATAAAATGCTTTGCAAGGACTCTAAATTGGATAAATTACTCTGTAATAGCCATAATTGGACAACTAGGCGCAATATTGATATGAATGATGATGAAGGAAGCATAAAGCCCTTTAGATTATCTTTGATTGGCTATAATCTGCTATATACATGCCATCCAGCTGACAGACTGTCATGTTTCTTCAATACTAATTACATTACTCCATTTAAAATGTGGCTGTGAGCCCCATAGATGAAGGGACTTAAAATTATGTATCCCAAGATAATAAAGGTACAACACAAGAAGTTTTAAAACCATGGCTTCTCTAACCTTACAGGACTAGTGTACAAAAGCTCCTACCTGGCAACTTCCTTCTCCTCGCCTCCAAAAGCTACCACTGTTCGCAAGGAACTCAGCACCTCCTCCACAACTGCACCTGCATCACCATATGACTCCAACTCCTGTGCTGTCAATGAACTTTGTACCTAAAAAAGAAAGAGTTTATTTAAAACTGCACCTACTTCCAGTGACATAAGGTATGCCATGATGATCACGGTGGCTGCATAGTCTAAGATGTGTACTATATTCTACACTGGGATTGTGGCTTTGACTGCTGCTTTGGTCATGGATGTAAAGGTAAGGTAAAGTGATCCCGTTACTGGCCCAGTGTGGCCCAGAGAGTGGGTAGAGGTATAGCTCTACTCTTTCATGACCGCGGCACTAGAAGCGGGTGAGTGGTCAGCAGCATGCCCCAGCCACACTTTACCCCTGGGAGAGGCCCGGTACCCATTTTACAGGAGGCTGGGTGGGCCCCAGGGCCAGTCTGTAGAGGTGCGGAAAATCTCGTCCCCACCAGGATTCGATCCCGGACCGTCCAGCCTGTAGTCAGTCGCTATACCAACTGAGCTACCCAGCCTACAGTCATGGATGTACACCTGTATTTTGATGTGTTTATGTGAGTCTGAGTAGCTAAAGCCCAGTGATGGGTTGATCCATTGCCCAAACAGTACTGTAAAATGTTCAAAATCATGACTGAGACCTTGGAAAATGGAACTGATATGTACTGGCCTGTAGTGCCATAGAGATAGATAAGTAAAGCATGATAATCTCGGTTTAGTGTACTGAATATTCCTGGGCAACTTATGTTAAAATTTTCTGTACCGACTTTGTGTGATGATTATGTCCTTTGAGTAACAATTGCATAATGCAGCAGGATGTCATACACTAGTTATGTCGAATCCATAGCCAGTGACACAGTCATGATTAAAGGAATGAAAATGTGCACTGCATGCTGCCAACATTATTATTTTGACACTTGCTTGTGTGTGTGTGTGTGTGTGTCAGAGGTGGGCAATCCACTGACTTCTTAATCACCACAGAACCAACGAATGCTTATAGGTACAGGTAATTTGAAGCAATGACAGTGGTCACTGGTATGGTTATGTTACTATCTACTTCTACAGCCCTACCAGCTATGGAAAGAGGGTTGCAAATGGGAGAGTACTTTATTACTCAGAGAGAGAGAGAGAGCTAGAGACAGACAGATAGACAAACAGACTTTTTTGCTGCCTGTTGTGTGGAATGATGAAATAGTTAATCTGTATTCATACACTTTTCAGTAATTGATTTATAAATAAACAGTGAATTACTAACTAGACTTGTGATGTTTGCTGAGTCACAATTCACAGCAATTATCAGGAAAACTATAACCAGAATGAAAAAAAATTTAATGTACTAAAATAACATGACACAAATTGTCAAACGTAAAAGCAGCAAACAATGACAGGGTGACACAATAACTGCAGCATAAAGTTAGCCTCTGGGTTCATTGATAAACAGTCTGTGAGCTGTGAAAGTGATTCAGATCACTCCAGTACCTGATCAGTTAATGGCTAGCCAGTGAAATGCAGACAGAAATTCAGTCACCTGCACATGAGTCATCAGTTTCAGTAATCACTACAACACTTTAACACATTACTGCTAGAGTGTGAAACAAAAATGGTGACTACAGTCACTGCTACATGTGTTACTGAGTGACTGGCAGTGACAGGGAATTTTGAGTGAGTGATGAATCTGCTGTTACCAGCACAGCACTCATTGCTAATGCAGGTGCACAATCTATTTTATTATTGTCCTATATTATAGGATTATACAATCTGAGCAAATATTTGGCAAGGTCTTAAAGCAGTTGTAAATAACAGTAAGCAGAAATAAAACATCTGAAGTTAAAATGCATGTTTATATGTGTAGAGGTAGGGCAGAAAGGATTTCACGAATACTTCAAAAGTATTTGTTACAGAACTTCATAATTACCTTTGCTACTATTGCTTGAGCACAGATCATTACAGGTGCACAGCATAACACCACAAGTGTGAGCTTCCAGCCATGTAAGAAGGACATGATGACAGAAATAATGAATGTAGTTAGAAGGTACACAAACATCCCCATCTTCTCCCCAATTCCATCTTGCAGCTTGTCTAGGTCCCTGTAATAAACAGAATAAAAAAACTAACACTTGAAATAAGATAGTAAAATTGTCCCTCTTTCAAACAGTGCTGTGACATACTACTATAGATATTGGAATGCCTGTATTGTTACTTTCATGAATTACAAAATATGACTGCACAACATAAGAGTCATGTTCAGGGGTATGTGGAATCTAGCTAGCACTGGTTTTGTTGTACCAGTACATAAATTTCAGATGTATTTGTTTATGACCAATGTGATCCCAGTTTCTGTATACATGCATGAATGTATGGATGAGTACATGTGTGCATACAAACACAAAAACACCCACCCACACCCACACACACACACACACATACACACACACACACACACACACACACACCCACACACACACACACACACATCCACACACACACACACACAAACACGAACACACACAAATCAATTTTAAGTCCCTTTTCCAATTTGGCAAGCAGACTAATAAAATACTGGAAAATGACAAATGAAAATACACATCAATATTGAAAACTTCAGCAGTACATTCTTAAACACATCTACCAATCTAATATTCCAACTCTCACCTGACTAAAAGCTTATCAGTATAATATTACACTTGGGGTATCTTCCAAAACTGACAAACTAATCAGTCTGTATGACATACCAATTCACCATCTTTCCTACTTTATGTGAAATTTGTATCAACTGAAAATTGGGTGAAGAAAGGATCACCATACAAAATGCATCAGAAGCTGAATATCTTAAACATCACAGTTTTAAGGTTATTTTCCTGGAGAGAGAGAGAGAGAGAGAGAGGGGGGGGGGAAGAGGAAAGAAAGAAAGAAAGGAAGAAGAAGAAGAAGAAGAAGAAGAAGAAGAAGAGAAAGAGAGTTATTTTTATTCAAATAATGTTACTTTGAAGCGACTTGTGAAACTACAGCACACAAATTACAAATATAGAAAACAATGGAACTAACCAGCCAGAAATGTTTATTGAACTCCCACAGTACAGCCAGCTGCATTCTATATCACATTTCTGGCATTCATGAAGTCTCTCAGAAAACGCAAGCTTTGAGATAAATTCAAAGAAACTAATCAAACAAGATAAAGGTCTGTAATTAAATTTTTCTAAAACATTTGGTGCTAACTGTAGATTTGATCCTTACTTTATTCATGGCATCAAGTAACAATGAAGTCCTGATAGCTGAGCAGAGTGTTAAATGTCATTTTTGGGTGGGTTAATATTTAGACATTTCTCAGTACCAAACTTACATTTTGTGCATAGATGGTAATTCAGACACAGTCATAAGAAAGGTGTACATCTACCAAGAAGATGGAAGTAGTATAGTGCTCCAAAACATCTGTCCTAACCTGAGGAATCAAGTGTTCTGGGTTATGATGCCACGTCAACATTTGAATACTTAGCAACACTTTGAAGGGTCATAGTACCTTCATTTTCTAGGTCAAGCTGTCTCTTATTGACCTGGACTGCTTGACTGTGAAGATGCATGCCACATGATCTTTCAAAAGATTTTCCATTCGAAACAGTGTAGCATAACCTTGAACAACACTGCTGTGAGGATATAAAATATTCCATTGGTCCTAACCTAGCAAGGTATAGTGTGTCATAACCCAGAAGACAACAATATGAATCTTTACAGCTACGAAAATCTGATATCGTGTACTTACTCTGTGATTCTGCTTGCAAAATTGGCAGTTTTGTTAGTATCGTACCAAGACATATCCTGACGTAACACTGCCTGGAGGAACAACCATCGTACTCGACTAATCTGCAAAATGATACCATTTGAAAACTATCCTGTACGTATTGCAAAATTCCTTTAATCTGACGCCTGATAATTTGGAAATTCTCTTTATCCAGCACCTGATAAGAGTAGTCCCAAAAGTGGTAGTCTCGCTTTTTACGAGACAAATGTTCATTGATGAAAGAGGCAAATCTCAGGGACATGCTCAAAATGGTGTCAAAGAGTGTCTCTACATCAATCACAGTGGTATCTCCTGACACCTTTTCTCTTTCTCCAACAACTTCTTCAGCCATGGAGATTCCAGAAAACAAAGAAGAGAACCCTGATGACCCTGAACTGGCAGATGCAGGAGACATTCACATGAAATATTCCTCTGATCAGTTGTACAGCCAAGTATAGGAGCAGTACCAAAAAATTACCTGTAAGAACTTCAGTCAGTATAGTTACCTTCTGATAATCTGAAATATATGATAATTTAGCATATTTCCTGTCCTCTGTGAGTCAGATTAATGAAATTTTGCTCTATACACATCCTGATGAGCTAGAAAAGTTTAGCTGGTGTAGTGATGGAAAATCAGTTTGTCATGGGGGTTATGGTACACACAGGGTCATCTTATATTAAGGTACACACAATAATATAATTATATAGTTAGGTAGAGTTTACACAAACAGAAAATATGACAACCTTTTTTAAAAATTTATTACAAAATTAATACAAACATAAGAAACTCAATAATCCTCATTAAAACACATTTGACAATATTGTCATATTTTACAGCATTTTAACTATTTCACTTAATGAACTGTGCACAGTAAAAAGCCTTGCATCCCACATGTACTAAAGAAAGTGTATGTAATTATTACAATTGTTATCTATAATACTTTTATATTATTCTCATGACGAATCAGTTCAAATGCTGCAGTATATTGCTATTAATCTTTGAAAGCTTACCTGCTGTTGTGCTGCATAATTCAAGAGAGTAATACTCAGTACTCCAAGGGCAAATTGTGTAAGGCCAACTACAGTAGCACCAATTCCAAAAGCAGCTGAATCCTCTAAGAGGGCTTCTGATCGTTCTTCATTGCTGCCATTAACTCTACAAAATAAGGGAATAATTTTGTTATCACATTACTTCAATTTTTAACCCAATTTTCCTTCCTAAAAGTGGGCCGGGATAAAGCAGTTGGTATAGCGACTCGCTACGGGCTGGACAGTCTGGTGATTGAATGCTGGGGTGGGAGCAAGATTTTCCGCACCAGTCCAGACCGGCCATGGGGCCCACCCAGACTCCTATACAATGGGGACTGGGTCTTTCCCGGAGTAAAGCGGCCATGGCATGGTGTTCAGCACCCACCCCATCTAGCGCCAAGGTTAAAGAAGGAGTACAGCTATACCTCTACTCCACCTCTGGGCCTTCATGGGCTGTTATGGGGTGACTTTTACCTTTACCTTTACCTTTCCTTCCTAAAAAGAAGAAGAAGGTTTATGAGATCACCATGTTGTCCACATGTGTGTCACCCTACTTTAACTTTTGAACCAGCTGACTGATTTTCATGAAACAGCTAAGGTGGCCAGCTGACAGCTTCTCATTGCAAAAGCCCCACTTTGATCCCAGGCAGTTCATGTAAAAGAGGCACAGGGACAGGCTTTTCTGCCAGTACACCAGTTTTCCCCTGTCAGTAGCACTGAATCTGTGCTGCATTCATTCAATCATTCATCAGTCACAAATGTTATATAGTCTTAGCATCTGATAACATCATTAAATAAAATGTGCTAAAATACTTGCTGAAAGCAGGCATATGATATTTCTCTCTCTCTCTCTCTATATATATATACACACACACACACATATAATATATACCCCCCTCTCCCCCCTGCCCAAAGGGGGTGAAAAACATGAAATTTATTGTAGGCTTACAACACTCTTCCCCCTCCAAAGATCTGAAGCACTGATGTTGGTGTTGAGGTGGTGTTTTCTATGGCACGATCAACCAGGAGTGTAGTGAATTCACCATACAGAATAATTACCACTGGAACGCCGCAGCCTGTAGCAATACCCAGCAACAGGCCAAATACCACGAGGAACATCTCGAAACATGTTGCATATCGGAACTGTCAACAGTGAACAGGTGGTGAAGGACATTTTTAACAAGAATCAGTTTGAATGTCAAATACTGTGTCTGCTATTTTTGAACAAAAGTATGTCAGATTATGATTTCACATTTTCACACTTAATGCAACAGAAAGTAATTTATAGCATAATGCATGGAGATAATATAATAATGGAGATTTGTTAAACTGTGTTTATGTACTACAGTCTGATAAGGGACAAATTAACAAGTTTAATCCAGCAAATTCCATCGTTACTTAAGAAGGAGTGGAGTCATAAAGCTATGTCAATTATCTACTTACAAGCCTATAAAATGCAATGGGTTGAAGCTGTGGAGCCACATCTGGTTGGAGTTTGGCTGATTCATTCAGTGGCACACGCTCTCTGAAATAAAACGTTTAGCATTAACCTAGCTTGAGGTTTGCAACAGACAAGAAGAGCACCAAGACAAAATTAAGAATGATGCAAGAAGATTTATCAGATATTAAATCACTGAATGGTCTAATAACTCACAGTTCAGATGCAGACAAATACAAAATACAGAAAACATATGATGTAGGGTGGCCAGCAAAGCACAATGAACGCCCATAGGCATACATGAAATGAACCTGGGAACAGGACATTCACAATTAATTGTTAGGAAAAGGAATCTGTACAGAATGATGCCCAAATCATATTAAATACTCGGAAAAGTGACAGGCTGTTTGTCACATATTAAGATCATTACAGTTAGCAGGGCGTTAATAATCTTTAGGTGCATAACCCCGTTGTGTTATAAGCAATTAGGGATGGGGTAGGGTATGTCAAAACACAAATTTTGTGACCTGAAGAAGGCCCACAGTGGTCGAAACATGTCGTTGTCAACATAATAAATAGGAAAAAAGACAGTTGTGTTCTGACGTGCCCCACTCCCTCCCTAACTGTTAGGAGGAATCAATAAAATACACATATGTCTTAATGCCCATAACCAGACAAGTGTATGTAAAATTCAAGTGGATAGGGGAAATGAAATGCGTGTGTGTCGCCATGTGACTAAAAAAACCAACAAGAAAGCTGATCTGTTACATAACTCCTGTAAATAGAGAAAAACATTGAAAAAAATATATATTTGTGTGGGTGCATACATTTTGATGAGTTAGCACAGTGGTCCTCAAGCAGAATTTTCCACAGCTGTATTTAAAAAAAAAAGTTGGTGAGATTCAAAATTCATTTTTAACACAACATTTTTATTACCACAGTATGCACAATAAGGAACTTGAGTTATCAGGCTAACATATTCGAATATGTATGGATCTAATGAATGCATAATAAATAAATATAAAGACAGAGTTGTGTAATGGACATGGAGGTAGAATTCTAAGCTTTTTAGACCTTTAAAGTAGACTTCATGATCCAGCAACTTGGTTTGAGGCAAGAGCTATCACTAACTATTAAATAGGACGGAAAGCGATTTGTATGGTGTTGGTGAAGAAATTCCTGCCCCAAAACCAAAATCAAATCTACTGATATTCCCCGTGCAAACAGATCTGATGGTGGCTTGCTAGTACATGCAGTTGTTGGTTCTTCAAAACAGATATCTGTTGAGTTTGATGGATATTTACTGGTTCTTTAGATCTCACTTTGAGCTTCTATTACAGCTCAGTGAATACATAAATAATAATGAAGAAATGAGAAACTGATTACTTGTAAATTATTATTACCCATAAAAATAACTGACAGCCACACTTTTAGAACCAATGACTTAGCTGCAGAGTTTAATCAAATTTCAGCATCCTCAGTGCCAAAGAAGAACATATGTGTTAAATGTGAAATATGGCCTTTTGGAGGATGGTTGTATTTGATTACTTAAGTTCATGTCTGGATACAGCATATTAAATATTATGAGCAGAAATGGATAAAGAAGAGTAGAATAGGAGGAAGAGGGTGGAGGGGGAGAGGGAAGAGGAGGAGGAGAAGGAAGAAGAAGAAGAAGAAGAAGAGAAGCGAGGTCTACATACAAATGAAAGACACTTATTAAGGCCATTATGGAAGATGGCGGCCAGGAGAACATGAAAGTGCAGAAGAGAAAAATGACAAAGCCATAAGCGGGATGAAGCCATGATGGTGATGCTAATGATGATGATGATGATGATGATGAAGAAGAAGAAATGTGGATATAATTGACCCTGCTCAATATTGGATCAAGTAATGGATATTTGTGTTGGCAGTGTTCAACTTTACACTCTAATTCCAGAGTTACATTCATCCTTCCTCATCACTGACACATTCAACCTGTACAGGGTTAGGTTCACAATAACATCAGCAAAGAAGAGCAGCTCACTTTGTGACATTATGTAGCTTGGCAGCCAATAAGCAGTTGTCATCACAGGCATAACTTGGTGGAGTTGGAGGAGGGGGGGGGCAAATGCCCCTCCAATATATTTTATACATAAGAGTAGCTTTTTAAGTGGGACAAATAAAAAAATTTGGGAGAGAGGGGTGAAAGGGGTGAGTGTATATTAAGGTCTGGTTCATACAACCTTCCTCCTCTTTCTAATCTGACTCTCTCATAAAGTTTCCAATACGCATGGCCGATTTTGCTTCCCCCCCCACCCCATTGTTACTAGCCAAGTTACGCCTATGGCTATCATGTATGTCACTCAATGGTGTAGAAGATCATGACCATGATAATGACATTCAGCTTTGTCATCTCTAAATGGGAGGTCACTTGGACTGTCAGTTGTGCAATGAACTGTGAACCTCTCAAATGAGATCTGGTATACAATCAGAAAGAATGTGACCCAGAAAAGCAGTACCATTCAATGCAATCAATATCCAAATGTCCTTCCCATGCCCCCTCTCTACTGACGAATTCAATGTTCCTATGTTGCATGACATGTGTATGTGCTGTGCAAAGAATTACCTTCCCTTAAAGTGTTTCTCAACAGATGGGACATACCTTAAAAAGATGTTTCACCACAGGAAACCTCATGGTCATACATGATATGTTTCTAGTATAGTATGTAACTGCAAAATTTATATAATGAGCATGTTTCTGTGACCTATAATTAATGTGTTATTTCACATTTTGGGCTTTAGCCATGACATGCAGTGAAGTTTTACCAGTATGTCAGCATACATTGTTGTCATTATAAACACTTTCAGGGATAATAAGGAAGAATTGGGATTCATCCCAATATACAGGCATCATGATGAAAGCAATGGGTGGGGGCTTGGAGGCTAGACAGTCCCTGTTGCACTAAATAAAAATGTGTTTTACAGGGAGCATGTCAATGGACTGGCAACAGCATCACAATACAGTGAGTTTTGAATGACAGAGAAGTGTCAAATGACTGTCCTGAGGTTTAAACAGCAGTAACTCTAAGGATTACCGTCTTCTTAAATGTGATGCTGTATAGTTGGATGCAGAGGTACTTCTGTTGCCATCTTCTGGGTGAAAGAGGGGGAGGACTGCAAATGATGGCATCGAATTCAACCGAAATACTGGTATAATTCACCCAAGTAAAGTGTCACATTATGTGAAACTGCAATCTTAACAGGAAAATATGACCATTCTAACAAAGAGGTGACACAAAATTTGATGAAAACTGTCTAACAGCTTAAAAAATTGTTCAGACACATTCACAAATGCATGTGTGCTTGTCCACAGACATCTTCAGAGCTGATAAACAAACATTTCCATAACAAAATAATTTCCACTACATATGTCACTCAGAATTACTCAAGTATCTTAATAATCTGACAAGGTGTTCTAAGAAGATATGCAACATGTGCAAAACAACATTTCTGGCATGTACCCTGTTATATTACACAGTTTTTCACTTCATGAATGTCAGCTTTTGATGCTGTCTCCTAAGTGGCATAAAACTTACAATTTCAAACAAAATACTTAAAATGTGAATTTTTCAATATGTAATTAATCTTCTTGCGCAACAAATACATCACAGCCAAAATCACAAATAACTACTTCAGGCTACAAAGAAATCTTCCCTCACAGTAAACAAATATTAATTTTTCACACAACTGTTCCCCTGCCTGAAGGTGTGTCATCCCCATTGTGTTTGGTCAATAACACAAAGCTGTAGTGTGTATATATCTATATATACATACAGCCATGAACACAACAATATTACAGTTAGTAGCAATATATAAGATGCAGTTACATGTTTCATCCCTGTATGTAGGCCATCATCAGGTTGTCCAAAGAACTTATTAAGTGACTATACAGTATGTGTGGTAATTTTGGAAAAGGGACGAGATCTTGCCTTACATCATAAATTGTGGGATTAGTAAAAGTTGTCAACATTTACATTGATGAGTAGTTCATCATGTAAAATGCATAGGTATTCATTTTATGATCCTAGCAGGCAATTAACTAAACATACTAAGGAGTTCATCATGTGTGAACTTCTTATAAACCTAACATGCAAATTAGGTAGTAAAACCATCATACTAAGGAGTTTCATCAAGTGCAAACTTCAGTATTTGTGAAAAACATACAATAGTTTGCATATGTTATAGGTGTATAGTATAGTAGTTATGTAATAATAATTTTAGTTCTTGAATTGTGGGGTGCATAGTTCTTTGTCTAGGCAGGTTATTGTTTCCTGTATTCTTATCTTCATGGTTGTGTGGTGTGGCCGGGATCCATCATGTGGATGGGTATGGCTCAAAATCTATTATTGTCTCATTCTCTTAGGAGGGGTCTGCAGTATTGTGGGTCATCTACCTGTGAATATATGTGGTAAGTGATGTTGACAGTGTGTGTGGTTTCTAGTATAATAGGGAGTACGCAGAACTAGGTATTTTACTCTTGTGTCTGTCGAGTTGCTGTTATTGGAGGGGGCTGTTGTGTAGAAATGTAGTCTTCTTCGTTGTGATTATTGCGTATTTGTATATGGGCCTTATGAGTTCACTGTGTCGTGTGGTGTAAATATTTGGTGTTTCACTAGTATACTTGTTCCATATTGGTTAAAAGGTTTTCGTACTATGAACACAGTTGCATTATCATATATCACATATCTGTATACCGCTCATTATGTAGTTGTATCTTATATATTGCTACTAATTGTAATATTGTTGTGTTCATGACTGTATGTACATATAGATATACACACACTACAGCTTTGTATTACTGTTCACTGACAATGGACACTTATTTCAATATGCAAGAAATCAGAATTAACCTACATACTGAATGAATAAGCAGTTGATATTACAGCATACATAATGTGTGTATATGTGTGTATAATGTACATATATCATGTAATATGTGATTCAAAATCACATTGCAATTAAGCACTATATCAAACAACTAGGCATACCTCCTTTGAACACAGTACAAACACAATCAAATTAGTATTTTGGTTTTCATATAGGAGGACAGGCAGGCCAGGAAATGTATATATAAAGTCAGTTTTCATTAAATATCTCAAGAATTGTGGAACTTACAGAAAATATATTGAACATAAAATAGTTTCATCTTCTCTAAAACGTCTGCTGAATACTTCTGTGTCTCCAATAAATATTAAATATTTTGAGTGTTACAATGAAGGGACATGAGATATGCACATAGGTCTCCATATACAGTTGTCAAAATTTTTGTACAATTTTAACTGAAACTGAAATGAATTGATAATTTTGTGTACTATTTCCCGTAGTAAGTTCCATATAAATCTATTGAGTATCTCTGAAGTTGTTACATGCATACTGCCAGCTGGGTAGAGTGATTTTAACAGGGCCTCCACTCAGGGTCACTGAGAGGAGGTTCGGGTGCCAATAAAAAATGTTTGGGTCCTCAAGCAATGGTGGACAAATTAAAAATCTTTAAACTGAATCAGAAAGACTGACTCTCTGTCACTGAATGACATGGGCTTGGTCTAAATGGGTTAATTTGTACAATCAACAAATAATGATACTATTGAGAAAGATAAAAACATATGCAACAAAGTCAGGCCCTGGGCCCCCTCCAGATGGCTGGGCCCAAGTAATTTGTACCAACAACACCCCCCCACCCCCCTCTTATTGGCACTGCCTCCACCACTAAGATCTAAATGCACCTGAAATAACAGTTACTTCCTACCTAAATGAAATTATATATTTTGTAATTTAGTCATTTTCACATTCAGAGACATTTACAATACTTACAAATCCAATGAGGTTTTCCTCTTTCTGAATTTTCCATACAGATCTTCAGCAGAATATCCAATGTAGTGCCCTGCAATTCTGCCAGTCTTGACTTCAGGCATTCTCTATACTGAACACTACCAGCTTCAGGTAATCTGAAAATAAAGCAAAAAGCACAATTCCTGTTGTGAAAGGATCAACATGGAACATCCAGCTGATCACTGTAGCTACACATGTCCATATTATTTAAATTTTGTCTGTCCTGACATAAAATTGATAAGTATAATAGTTGCTGGAAAGTGGTACATGCCCAACAGCTGAAATGTGGACATTTCCCCATTTCCAACTAAATCAGTCAGTTCTATTTACTTGTTGTGAATTATGTCTTCACACGTTCAGCACAGCAATGGACACTAATTTCACTACATTCCACTCTGGTGTGGCAAATGAAATAACTAGAGACACAACAGAAATAGTAGATACCCAAATGTAACCCATTTTAAGGCAAAATTCAAACTCTGTGTTTTAAAGAATGTATACACTTGTGTATTTACACATATTAAAATTATCTTTCACTTTAGATTTTACACTTGTTGTGATGAGAACTTCATAACAAGGTGAAGATAATACTTGCTGGCATGCCGTAATCTACTGCTAGACTAAAGGCAAAATTCATGCTTACTGAATCCAGCATAAACACAAAATAATTTAAATCAACTAATATGGGCAGCCAAATGTATCTAATCTGTCATAAACTCATACCTTCTGGAGAAGTATAAAAATACACCGAACTATATGCAAAAACATTTATTATAATTTTTTTAAATAGCTGAAAATATCATTCAATAAACAGTGTGATTTCTTCAAAATGGAATGTGACCAAAATACCATTTCTTTATGTGTGACATCCTGCTGTGATACATAAATAAAGAGAGAAATGGTAGCAGTCATTCTTTTCCTTATTTCATTTCTCAAGACAGCTACAGCAAAACGCTGTTCAAGTACACAGTTTTCCATTTCAATATGGCTGACATAATCTACTCCTTAAATACTGCTGCAATAAGATGCACATTTTCAAAAACGTTTATATCAAGAGAATTTAAGCTGAGGATTCACATCTTTTTGGATATTACATTGTGTTGTTGCAAGAGCATTTCCACATGTTTTTACAAAACTTCTGCACCCACTCCTCCAGTGACATGGCAGAAAAATGCTGTGAGAATCTAAAATCTCACACAATTTTTATTACAGAACAAAAACATGGCATTGAAAGACAATTTTATGTGGAAGAATTTGTATTTCAAATGTGAGCACTCTCTGAAATTTGGAAAGTCCTCACTGATGCAGTCATGACACATCCCATATTGTCTGCTTATGGTGATAAACGCAAAGTACATAAATATCAATAGAGCTGGACATTTTCCTCATTATCTCTCACACCTCACTGCTGCAGAATAAATGCATACCTTCAGTTATGTCAAGAAAATTTTTATGAACACATGTAAAATATGACCTAAGTTTAGAAAAACTGATTTAAGGCTCTGATATTAGAAAGGCAGATAAAACTGACATTGCATAAGTAATACTAGTAAAAAAGTAAGCCCAACATGTCATCTAAGTACTTATCTTTAATGAAGCACAGTATTAGCAATGATTAGTTTTATACCAGGAATTTCTTCTGGGTGGAGGGTATGGGGGCACAGCTACCAGAAACTCTCTTACCAGCAATTTGGTTAAAGGGAGGGGTGCAATGCCTGCTCCCCCTTGCTGGCACCTATGTAGGATTTCGATTTAAATACCTTTCAGAATCACATTTCAGCCAGTTAATTTGAGGATATGCAAGGCACAAGAGGTTGACCAGATTTAATACAAGTGTTCTGACAGCTTGCCTTAGGTGTGCACAGTCCTAGGATGCACAGATACTGGGAACACAGGAATTTAAACCTACTCAGATTACGACAGCCTGTCGAAATTATTCTGTGTTGACATGTGGAAATGGAGTCTGTATGATAGACTCAGTCACCATTTAATGAATCTGACCCTAGAAAGAGCAGCCCTGAAAACGAACATGCTCAAAGAAACTCTCAAAACTTAATGTTCCATTTCTGTACATTCAAGCAATGTACAAACTCGTGTAAAAAACCAACAAATGCACACATGCAAAATATATTTTATCACATTCTATAATTTATCAACATGTTGCGATCGCTTTTGTGATCACCATCATCAGGGAAGCTTTATGAGATTATTAGGAATATATCAAACTGCCAAATTATATAAGTGGAACCACTCAATGTTAAAATAAATGCCTCAACCTCTCCCTACGGTCACAAAATGTCAGTCTATGTACTGGTTAAATAATATGAAATTCGGCAGTTTAAAAACAAAATTGGTGTATTGGTATATGTAGTTAATATACACCCTGTTTACTTTGTACAGCTGTGTATAAAAATTGGGAACGATTCATAAATCATTCCCCCTTGTGATACACCCTGTTTTATGACGTGTGTTTGTAAACACTAAAAAATTGTGAATAAACATATAGTAAATAGTACCAAAATACAAACGTAAAATGTTCACTCTCAGAATCTACAACTCATATCTGACATAGGCCTAACCCTTGGAATCAAGCATGAAGGGCTCAGAGAGATGCATTGTTAAGCTCTCATATAATTCCTACTCTCTAGTAGCCTAATTCACAACTTCACTTGATATGCCCATTTTTATAGAGACAGCCAATGCTGAACTGTATAAAAATCATAAGCTACTGTAAAACTGTTTGTTGAATTAGTTGAATTGAAGAGCATTAAAAATATGTTCTCTAAACAGCTACTGGCAAAGATACTTTTCTGTTAAACCTCTAATCTCGAAAACACTACTCTCGTTTCTTTGGCGGCAGGCTGGACTTTGTGTCACTACGAATATGGCCAAGTTTTGCATTTCTTCGCTTGAAGCCAGACTGCTTCCAACAGCGTAGGAAATGACACATCACAAGCAATAAACAGCGAAGTTCTGATGACCGCTGCAACAACGGTAATGTGTTCTGTTTTTGAGGTCTTCTTATCAGTAATATGGTAGCGTACTCAAAGCACCAACACATACGATGTCAGAAGAATGGCATACCAGCCGCGCATATTCCTTACACATGAATGATTTGGAATTGAATGAATGGAAGCAGTCATGGAAATCTGCAGTCACTCATCCGAAAACGAACGTCGCCCTTTGTTGATAAAACACGCAACGACAACTACAAATTTCGGTGAACGAACTTGGCAGAACGCACACTGCATAGAAGTGGACGCTCTTTTGTTTTAATATCATTGTGTATCCGTGAGTATTGGTAATTTCTAGATTTGGGTGTGTGGGGTGTTTCAATTATTTGTTCCGGAATGTGACGGGTTACAACCATGTGGGAAAACAATCTTAAAGCAGAGATGTAAGGTCCGGATGGACGAGTCGTATTGTCTGTTATGTGAGGGCTGAAATATGAAACCGACAGGCTGACGTAAGTAGACATTCGATACGCGTGTACATACAATGACAGACTTGTATACGAATCTGGCTCACATTTACGTATCATGCATGAGTAAACTGCATTCGTACATGCATCGTGTTAACTTCAACGTCTAACAGCGAAATACTACAACTGCCTGTGATGCTAGTGATGGGCACAATCGATTCAAAACTGTCAACTCGATTGCCGCGAACCGTCTAATAACTGTAATGGAAGGGGAGTGGGGAGAACAAGGTTTTTCCATTTCGAAAACCACGTAAACTGTTGCTGCAGAAGACAGGTCCAAACACAGTTTAAAAAAATACTTTGGCTAGATTTGCGCTCTTTGTCATTTTTGTGGGGGAATATGGGGAAGGCGAGTGTGAAGTTCAAAAATGGCAGCCATGCAAGATTTTATTAATCTTTTTTATGTTTTGCTGACCGTGCATCTCAGTATAATATTAGTAATTAACCAACTTAATGCATAAATTATTGTTTTATAATAACATTATTACATGCCTCTACATGTTTCGAGCACTATGTTCTCATCATCAGAAGGTCAAAATTGTATTATACAACATCTGGATCATCACACTCTGTAGGTGACCGTCCGGTGCTGTGTATACACACACACACACACACACACACACACATGAGTATATGTTAGATCGTGGAGGTAATAGATGATTATCATGGCTACTAAATGACTGGAGCGGTGCGACGTTTGGAAGGGAGATTTATCAACGGACGTTGACCGGGATGGAAGCTCGATGAGTTTGTGACTGTGGACATAACGGTGTATAAGTGTCCTGCAAATAAGTCGCGAACCGAGTGTCCAAGCGACTATTAGAATAACGGAATTTGAGTCTACTCCTTTCCCAATAATACCAATGCTGCGGATAAGTACTCGTATCTTGGTAATGACAGAACTGAACGATTAGAGTAAGAAAGTTCTACCGGCACTTCTTTTGTTTGGTTTTCTTCTTCTGTTGTTTGTAACTGTGTGCGGGTTTTTTTTCCCCCCCTGGAAGAAGAAAGCAACCAGTGTCGCCACAGCGAATGCAGATTTCGAGGTGATAGATATTTATACAATTATCATTCAGACTGTCCTATTTCCTTGATCCTAGAATCACCTTTTATTCACAGTTCAAAATTATTTAATCCGGGCTGCAGTAATCAAATCGTCAATTTTATTTCGGCGCGTGCTTCGGAAAAGGACCAATTTCAGAATTTGTTAAACGAAGTGAATTCGGCGTACAAAGGACTACGTACAGTACGTTACGTACACACACACACACACACACACACACACACATACACGTTCCATGGATCCATTAGTGTGTCATAAAGACAGCAGGGTGTGGAACAAGCCATAAATACATAAATGTACAAATTTACAGCGTAAAATACCACAAACGTTTTATAAAAAACACTAAAAATCATCTTTAAACATAAAAAGTTCATCTACAGGGTAAAAGGTGTGTGTGTGTGCGTGTGTGTGTATGTGTGGGTATAGTATGTGTGTGTGTGTGTGTATATGTATGTGTGTGTGTGTGTGTGTGTGTGTGTGTGTGTGAATGTTCTTAAGGCTGCTTTAAATTTTGCCTTTCCATATTTCAGGACTGTAATGTTATGTACCGTAATGTTAGGTACTGTAATGTTATGTACTGTGATGTTATGTACCGTAATGTTATGTACTGTAATGTTATGTATCGTAATGTTCGATGGTTTAGTCGAAATTCGGTTAGTTGTCGAACTGAATGTCTGGGTGAATTTCTTCAGTTTTTGAAGAATAACAACATGTCATATCAAGAATTAGGCTCACACGGACTTGCTTTTGTAGAATAAATTTGTTTACAACTCACTAATTTCGAATGGCAAGAACAGTAATGGATGTTTTGTATGCAAGGTCAGAAGGTTGATTATTCAGTACTTTAGTTAAAACATATACAAAAAGGGTCCTTCTATCTATTTATCTTGAATGCTACAAGACGTGTGGGGGAGTGTAGATGGAAACAATTGTGCTACAAATGTGATTTCATGTACTATTGCAGTATATGTTTTGAGTACTAATATGAACATTTTGTCGTAAAATGTCACGTTTTTCCCGCGGAATTAAACTCTTAAGGGTGTCTTAGAGTATTTGCTTAAAGATATTAAAAGTAAAGCCATCTAATAAGAAAACCTACAATATAAATAAACACTGAGCAATTTACTGATCGATCGATTTATATACGAAGCACAAATTTATGGTGCCATCAATACATTTCTAACAGATACTGCAGTCTGCTTTGTGTGGATTTAAAGACCTCACATTCCTTGTTGACCATATCGTGATGAAAGAGGAAGGCCATCTCTGATATGCTGTTTAACAAAGCAGTCAACTCCATGGTTCAGAGTCTTTCCTGAAACGTTGACAGTTAACAAGCTGATCAATACGCTTCCTACCTGGAACGTCTTTGAACACAATGACTGTAAATGAACGTTCACACACCACCACAATCACAGATACAGTGATCCCAAGTTTATTCAGTTGTCATTGGCAGACTAGTGGAGATGTATGGCAACATTCTGCGCCTGCGTTCTGTGTCGCGTAATATGGAATAGCCTATAAGAAAGATCATCTGTTACATGATCAGCAGCATCGATGATGACAGACTATGCAGACTGTTTAACATCCACTATAGCGATAGTGTCGGATATTCAAGGCGACTTTTTTTATGAACTTTCATCGTCTGAAAAGTTATTTGAATTGTGCACAGCCTCACTAATTACACTGCATTTCGAAATTATGTAGTATTTTAGTCTTTGTTATGTACCACCGTGAATATATTTTATGGACCAATCTAATTGGCTGACTAATAACCAGTCAACGAACTAACTAAAAACTGAATAACAAGCAACCAGCCAACTAACCACTAACTTGGTAGCTGAATGACTAAAAACACACAGTAAATAACAAACTCCATGTAACAGAGTCCGCTTTGTGAAGCTGATATTTCTTCTACGCAAGAAATTTTCGGCACATTTTGGAAGTGGAAGCTACAAGAGCCCGCCACTTGTCGCTATCCTAAGCCAAATTAAACCCCTGCATCTCACGTACTGTTTCTTTAAGATCCTCTCAGTGTTATTCCAGGTAAGTCTATGCCATTCCCGTGGTCTCTTTTGTTCAGGTTTTGCCACCAAAGCCGTGTATAAATTTTTCTTCTCTCCCTACCCCGCCTATCTCATGCTCCTGGATTCTGTCATTGCACTAATGTTCGGCGAGCAGTTCAAATCGTTACCCACATTCTGCAATTTTCTTCACCATTCTCTTGAGGACACGATGTTTTCTCTTGCTGCTAGGTGCTTTTCTGTCGGTGTATAAACGTGTAACTTACCTGACTTCAGGATTTGAACGGAACAATGCACACTGGTAGGACGAAATAATTAATTCCTTGAAACTAAAGAAAACAGAACTTTACAAAATTCCAGTTGCAACGGACGGCGTAGCAAATACGGTACTATGCCGAATGGGTCGTCTTGTGCAGTGTCGCGCGGTGCTTGGTGAAGTTTGTTCTATGGCTCGGGAGAAGAACTGTGTGTAGCCAAAGTTCGAATTATTACGTATATAATATCGCACAGCTCTGAAAAGCATTCTTATAATAAGACCAACCAGATGCACTAATTTCTCAAATTTATTTTTGGAATGAAACTCTACATGTTTCGGACGGTTCCTCTGTCCATCATCAGGATGGACAGAGGAACCGTCCGAAACATGTAGAGTTTCATTCCAAAAATAAATTTGAGAAATTAGTACATCTAGTTGGTTTTATTATAAGAATTTATCACGATGCATGGTCACCTGAACGTCAAATTCTGAAAAGTGTGTCGCCATCTTAAAACTTTAAAGCACTAAATTCATGTAAATAATATTTAAAAATTAAAATAGTGCCCTCAGCAGACAGCCGCACTAGCTCACCCGGCATGACGACAAGGCTACTGGCTGAATGACCAAGAATTACCATGACCATGGTCAAATTTCCATTAGAGGCAAGAAATGTTTCTCTGCTCCACAACTGCAGACCAGATCTGACCTGAACTTACCTTCTATACAGTGGTATTGGAGGATGATATCCCGGGGGTAAAGAGGCCAAGGCATGAAGCTGGCCACTCACCTCCATCTCGTACCCAGGTCTTCAAGACGTGGGCATGGACGGCTTTCTTTTATCTTTATTTCACAGTAAATACACTGCACCTGTCTTACAAGACGAACTGGTTAATGTTGTTTAGTTAAATACATAAATTGCCATCTATCCTGAGAATTTTACGAAAGAGTTAAATATACTCTATGGGTTGAATACAAACTCTTTTACTGCTGAATCAAGCGGTATATATATATATATATATATATACAGGATGTCCCAGGAGGAATGTGCCAGACTTCGGGAGGGTGTTCCTTATGTTAAAGTATACCGATATAACCCAAAACACCTATATCCAAAGTTGAACGGTTACGGAGAT
>Ga0123354_10001716_pt1 | contig 27469 bp, 15 predicted proteins | sample TergutLab28metaG_2_FD_97872 | JGI IMG/M metagenome (GOLD analysis project Ga0123354, IMG submission 97872) | Labiotermes labralis P4 segment gut microbial communities from Petit-Saut dam, French Guiana - Lab288 P4 | ecosystem: Host-associated > Arthropoda: Insects > Digestive system > Gut ... | reverse complement strand
TGTCTACCAAAAGGTACACCATGGCAACATGACACTTGCATTATGCTACAGGCTAGTGTCTACCAAACTGTACACCATGGCAACATGACACTTGCATTATGCTACAGGCTAGTGTCTACCAAACGGTACACCATGGCAACATGACACTTGCATTATGCTACAGGCCAGTGTCTACCAACCGTTTTTGCTCGCGGACCCTTTTGGCTTCGAAAAATGACCACGGATCCTCACGTCCTTGCTCACGTACATACGGAGTGTCCAGACTGGAAAAGGTAAAGGTAAAGAAATCCCCGTACAGGTCGGACAGGTCCTGAGGTTTCCAGGAGGTTGAAGCTCTCAGATTTCAAGATAATCGGCACATGAAGGTGGTAAGGTTGTCAGCCCTACGCACTGGCCGCCTTTACCTCACAGGAAATATTCCTGCTACTCATTTCTGTTAGAGGCTGTGTGTCTGGATGATACGTAACAAAATTAAAAATTTAGGTCTGTATCTCGGAACTGATTTTGGATAACTACTACTACATACCAGTCCAATACGTAATAAAGCATTGCATTATTTTCCCTTAATTAAAATGACTCGCTCGTTTCGTAGGTACAGGATGTTTCTTAGTTACATATTCTGACGGTCACACAAAAGAAACATATTGCCAATTAAAGAAGTTTATCTATTATTTTAACAAAACATTATTCCTTTAATTTAACAAACAAGTAAACTTCAGAGTAGCCATTACAGAAATTTATCCACGGATCCACTGAGAACTAGTAGCGGAACCCTTAGGATCTGCGGAGTACACTTTGGGAACCAGTGCTGCAGGAAATAAGCCTAAGGTTTTACAAGACACAATCTGCTCCTCATACTCACAACTGCCTACGATTGGTGAACCGATTACACGTGATGCTGCTGGTCGGTCTTCAAACAAATAACGATTCATGAAGTTACATTCTAAAGTTCCGGGTAGAATTTTATTTACCTGCGCTGTCTATTGATACGATCAAACAGCGTCGACGGTAGATATATGAATTATGGGAAAGGTACAGTGATGGAATAACCGACACGGGAAATTGAAATATTAGAAGAAAAACCTACAGTAGTAGAAGTAGTAGTAGAAGGTAAATTTAATGGGAGTAAAAAAGTCAGATGGAACGAAGGTGGCAGTGAACCAGCATCAGTGAGCACGGGTCGCACGAAATTATGTTACTACTAAATGTGGAGACGCGTGGTCTAACAGTCTGACAATGAAATACTTCAGCAATCAAAAAGCGAGGAGCAGGTGGTTAAGTACTGCCGGTGTACCAGGTCATGTGTATTAGTGAAGAACACATAAAATGGTTCTGCTAACAGCTAACGCGTAAGGCGGCCGGCATGTTGCACGCCCCTGTTCTTAACAAATCTGCAGGGCCCGTGGGGTAGTCAGTTCACCTTCAACACGGAGACTGTTTCTCCGAAACGTCGGTAATACAGCCCACCTCTACGTTGTTCTGCCACTCAAAAACACAATCAACATTAATGAGTGGTTTCCTTAGTCTCGCCAATAAGATGGGCGGGAAACGTGGCACGTGTGGGGGAGAGGACAGGTGCATACAGAGTTTTGGTGGGGAAACCTGAGAAAGGACTACGCGTAGATGGGAGGATAATATTATAATGGATCTTCATGAAGTGGAATGGGGGCATGGGTTGGATTGAACTGGCTCAGGATGGGGACAGGTGGCGGGCTCTTGCGAACACGGTAATGAAACTTTGAGGTTGATAAAATGCGAGGTCATTTACGAGTAGTTGAGGAAATGTTAACTTTTCATGAAGGACTCTGCTGCAAGGAGCTTAGGCTGAAGTCTCATGAAATGAGTGTCACAATGGCTCATCACATTAATATTCGTCCGTTCCTTTCAACGCTTTTCCAACTCACTTCGCTATCACATTATCCCATGCTATACAGTCTGAGTTACTGATAAAGTCGCTAAATAAACAATAAATAAATATAAAATTCGGCAGCAAATTCAGATCATCAGCACCCACTGCAATACTGAAGCCTACGTTACGATGAATATTTTTACTTCATTATACGTGTGATTTCACATCCCGTAAGTTACAGTACATTCGAAGTGTTGGCTGGAGAATGCGCCGTCACTGATCTGTAGTAATTGTGCAGTGGGCCGAAGAAGCAGCAGTGAGTGGGCGCAAACACTCCCGTAAAGTCAAGTGACTACTGCAGCGAAGGCCATCCCCTACAGGCAACAGGTGTTTGCGTCAATTGTTGCGCGATTTGTACAGACTGGAGTTTATTTTGTTTTGTGTCTGATACTTGTGGCCTACGGCCATGACAGTCCTCACAAGAGCAACAAAGGTAAGCAACAATAATGGCCGTGATTACTGTAGATGTATGGATGAACAATCTGTGGCACGCGCACCATTTCTGAGCCATAGGATTTCTTCGTTGTTTAGGAATGTGGTAGAGAATTTACAATTTTGAAGGCAGCTGACTCCAGCCTTCATACCTAGCAGCAGCATTCATAGAGTCCTTTTAGAAGCTGTGGAGCCTCTTATTCCATCACTCCTTCTCCGGGATGAAGCGGACGGGGCGTGAGGACGACCACTCATATCCAGCCAGTTCCCAGGTTGCGAATGAGTGGAGCTATACTTTCACTCCCCCTATATGCCTTCAGAGAATGTACAGTGACTACTTAAACTGTACTTTACGCTACCGATACTGTCAATAGCTAAAGCTGTGGAAGGAAGGGGTCCACGTCCAACTGGCACAGACCTGCTGTCCTGAAATTTTCCTTGACAGAATGAACGAAACTATAAAAAGAACAGTCAGAATAAACTGTGTTCTGGCCACAATTCAAATCATGCACCTCCCGAATACAAGTCAGAAGTGCTACAGCCTGAACCAAATTGCTAGATCCGAAAATCAAAACACATCACGTTTTGAGAAAGGCACTTGTAAACCGACAGTAGCTGTTGCTTTAATTTGAATCGGGTTTAGTTGTGAGGTTTGAGATTATCATGGGAGCAAAAACTGAGACTGCTCCGACGTGCAGTCTGGTAGAAAGGTACGCAACCGCATTTCGGATAAATCTGTTTTGCTGTCATCCTCAGGGTAGAAGGAGGCAGCAAGTCTATCTGAAACAATGGTACGTATTACCAGACGACACGGTGTCACATCACGAGAACGTAATCATAACATTTAATTTTTTTAATAATCAGAACGGCCAGAATAAGAAATTAATTAAAATGATTGACTTGACATTTAGCAGAAAGGTAATTAAATGATTACTTTGAAATCGAGGATGGTAATAATATCGAAAATCTCCAGTAAATATTGGGATAACGGTTTAACAAATATTTCCAGATAGGTCACTTCCATGCAGCACCCACCTTCCCACCTCCCTAAGATTCATCTTAGTGTTATCTTCCGAATTCCTTTTCGGAATTCTAACTGAAAGCATTAACAAAGTCCCCCCCCCCCCTTGCGCTGTGGCTCCAAGCAGGCCATGGCCTCCTCATTCTTGAAGTTTCTAGATCAAAAACAACGACGCACTACAGTCGGTAGCACTTCTCTTGACGAATGATCAGCTCGTCGCAGAGACCTCTACCTGACAACACATAACACTCACGACAGACAGATAACCATTCCCCCGGCGGGATTTGAACCCACAATCTCAGCAGAGGAACGGCCGCATACTTGCGCCTTGGACCGCGCAGCCACTCGGACGGGCATTTACAAAGTTTGAAGCCTATAAATAACGCAGAGAAGGGCGAATCTTACTCTCAGATAATCCCTCTACATGAATGTGCGCGAGGGCAATCACAGACACGTTTTCAATACAACCCCAAACTGCCAAAAAATGCAGTCGTGTAGTCACATCTGTAGCGTACTTCCACCGAGATTCTTTCAGTTTGGCAACGCAGCACGGACTGCACGGTGAGTATCCCACTGACAACATAAGCTACACGCAGTCGGCGTGACGCGATGCTGTAACCGAGTATTCAAGCTACCAAGATTATCCCAGAACAGCACCGACTCATCAGCGAGTTCAAGACTTTACTAATACACATTTATACTTCGAAGCAAATCGCTGATCCGAGTGCCTCGCAGCTGTTATCATTGTGAAAAACAGTACCTGAACAGTACTGATAAAACTTGGTCAACAAAAAGTGCGAAACGGATGAAGTTTAGCTACCTCAACTTATATCACAAAGCGCTATTTTAAAACAACGTAGAAGTATGACTGCAGGAACTGAATAAATACGGATAGGCAAACTGATGAAATTCATAGGTAGGGTTCTTCTCGGCTGGTCAACAGTCGCCCACGGCCTTTCGCTGAACCTGAAGGGTCAACCCTTTGTTTACAAGCACTGTTACTAACCCCACCCTATGCAGGCGAATCTAATCCACAACCCAACCATTCCATTACTTATTATCCCAATATTATTCTCCAACGTATCGGAGGTGAAATCTTCGAGTTTTACAACAAAAAGTTTCTAATATTAACCACGTCGTCTATATGAACCGTCATTCTCACCCTCCTTGATTTAATCATTATTCACAGTTACTCATCATTAGTGAAGAGTACGAATCGACGCTCCTCGTTATGCACTTTTTTACATTCCTCTATTTAAAGTCAGCATATACAAAGGTTACATTTACCCCGACGCATTGAACGCAAGTATATAGGGCAGCAAATGTACAGCTCCACTCTTGCACACCCTTAGCAACGGATGGAAAGTCATCAGCCTCACACCTCGACCACTTTCCCCCCGGGAAAGAGCCCCCGGCACCCACTGAATAGGAGGCTGGGTGGCCCCCAGAGTCGATCTGGATGTTTTGGAGAAATCTCTGACCATTCCCCCACAGTCCAAACCCGGATCGCCCAACCCGTTGTCCTGTCATTACATCGACTACGCTACCTCCTCTCCAAGTCGGGATATTCTATTCAGCACAGTGCTGTCAAACGTCTACTAACAAACAATACCGTCTTCTAGGACGTGACATCGCGGAGCTTGCCAGAAATTTACCGTCGTTCTGGGAGAATGTTCTCTCTGCCTCTTAAACTCGTTCCTTTGAAAGTATTTCTGAATTGGAGGAAGAGGACAAAAGGATTACTTCGTGGTAAATGAGGAGCCCACGATGCATCTCCCAATAAGCATCTAAGGCAGTAAGTTAAGCCATACATTTCTGCCAATACATCAATTCTCTCTCACTTCTCTTAATTTCAAATGTCGGTTTAGAGTGCATCTTTTAGGTAGGCGCTGCATTTCCCTAAAACTATCAGTCATACTTTTCAAAGTAAGGCAGAGGGCGTCATGTGAAAGCCATATTCGTCCGCCAGTGTTTCACCTAATATCAGCGTCTAAACTGTGCGATAGACATTTTTTAAAAATAGATATTGGGAACTTTCGTTACAAGTTGTTGTAAGAAACATATTTTCAGCAACACTGACAAATAATTACAGCCAGTTTTCTTACAGGCAAAAAATGACCACGTATACTATAAAATTAATAAAATTTTGGTCACATTCGATATGAGACGTATTTTTACAATGCTGTTGGCCAGTTTGATCTTTAGCCTACTGACAGAATACAAAGCCTGCCTTACCCAAGGCTACAAGAATGATGTTTACGATGCTGTTGCGATTCGACACCAGGTACTTTCATGAAAAGCTGTGGAGCAATTCCAAGTTTCAGCTACATTGATCCAAAACACAGCATACTGTAAAGATGTCCACAAGTAAGATTAATAAACTGCAAAGAACGACTTTGGAAGTTTTTATGTACTATCTTCCGGAGTACGCCTCTTCTTCTTGTTTCTCATTTGAACATCATCACAGCTGTAGTCGCAAGGGTCCAATGGTGATGGCCCTTCATATTCCCTAGTCCGCGCCCCACCCACTTAGGGCCAGTGACCCGTCTGAAATCCAGGCCGAAGAACGGCTAGAAATTTAAAATTTGGTCAAGACAGGGCACGGCTACCTTCCCTACAGCACAACAACACTTTCGGACACACGTCACTTTATATGATGTGTTGAGAATTCATGAATGAAAGTCATCATCATCACCATTTCTTACGGCATGCCCTTGGCCATAGAAAAGTGCAATTTTTGAAACGGCATCTTCGTTACATTGTTAATTCCTTTAGAGAAATTTGCGTAAAAAAAGCATTATTAACAGGAAATTCAGAGGAACCCATTTTGCTAGAACGATACGTAATAAGCACGGATCTGAGTTTCTTAAACCATCGAAGCAAGAAGCAGAACTAAATGATTTCGGAATTCAGTTCCTACCCCTCTCCATTTTACTAAAACCAATAGGTTAACGTTGTTTATGGAAATAACTGATGCTTATTCATAGAATGACAATAAAACATAAACACACTAGCTGGGCACAACAAAGAGCTCATAAATGTTAACAGTAGACAGTAAGTGAACAGCACTAACCACTGTGCTTTTACCCTTTGTCCGCTGCTTCTCTTGATTAACTAACTCAAGTATCACACAAAGCAAAATACAGAGGCGCGAGGTCTGGTGAACGAGAAGGCCGGCCCTGCCGTCCTCCACGATCAGTCAAACGATATTTATGGCAGCAATTCAAATATTCTGCTACTTGTCAACCGAAATAAGGTGAAGCGCCGCCATACTGCAGCTGTCAGTACATGCTGAAGATGTTACGCTTTATCGCGGGGTAAATAGTTCAAGCAGTCCGCGCGAAGTCTCTTCAAAGGAGTGCTTGGCCCTAAAAACGGAAGCATTATAACCCTTCGAACTTCACGAACTGTTTACCCAACGATACAGCGTAACATCCCAGAAGACTTGAACCTTCAGTAATACCGCTATGATAACTCCATACCACGCATAGTAGGTGTTTAACCTTGTCTGGAAAGAGAATTTCTTTCAAAATGAGTGGCAGCTCATTCTGCAGCTAATAAGGTTGCAGACAAGAGATTAAATCTTGTGGGGAATCACGGATGTTGCTGCTCCAATACAGCAGTATAATCCCATGGGCACAGGGAGGCAACAAGTTATATTTTAAAAGATGTAAAACTGTATAGGTAATGTAGTGGGCCATGTCTAACAGGAACTATCGCAGGTAGGCGTCTAATAAATAACTGCTACATTTCTAACATTGCACGACTTTAAACCAAACGGCGGAATAAAAATGCAGCTCTACTCATTCCTAGCCGTTGCACTAGACTGAAATGGTTCGCTTCACGCCCCGATCGCTTTATCCACGAGGAAGGAACCCTCGGTATCCAATGGATTGGAGGCTTGGCAGTCCCTGAGCCAGTATGACACCTTGGGGTCAGAACAAAATCTCTTGTCCGTACCGGAAATCCACCCACGATTCCTCGGTAGACCAGAACGCAGCATATTCGCTATACGCAACACGTTATCCAGACTCATGCCAGCGTGCTAATGAGGCGATGAAGCACAGGTGTTTTACTCAATAAAAAATGTTATACTCTTTCTTAGTTTTCAGGAGTACTTCCGTAGCAGATTACAACCGGACCCATCCTGATAATTTTTTAGTTGAAAATGGACAGCTTAATGCCCCTCCGGGATGTTTGTTAGCCGTTTCTCGGGGAACAGTTTGTATAAAAATGGCTGACAACTGTTAGTTCCGATTGTTTACAGTAGACTGTAAGCTTGCAGTTCATTTAATGACACTTCACTGAATATATCATTGATATCCTTCTTCCGTTTCGCAGTAAACGAGTGATGTACAATTACAGAGCCAGATATGAAGTTACCAGAATGGGATACAAAAGCGACATGCAGTTAATAGCCCGTATGTCATATCGGCAGTTTTGTGACTTAACATCCACTAATGTCGAAAGTACTTTAGTGAATAATGTAAAAGTCTAACAATTATACTTCCAGCCACTCCACGACTTACGTGCCGGTTGGGTTCCACATAACTTTACGTGCCGATTGGGTTCCGCGGAACTTTAGTGCCGGTTGGGTTCCGCGGAACTTTACGTGCCGGTTGGGTTCCGCGAAACTTTACATGCCGGTTGGGTTCCGCGGAACTTTACGTGCCGGTTGGGTTCCGCGGAACTTTACGTGCCGGTTGGGTTCCGCGGAACTTTACGCATGTCCGAATTTCCCTAAATTAAATGAAATTAAATTAAATTATTTTTTTATTTCACGCGCAGGAACACAAATATTAATACAATGAATGAGGTAGTCTTTTTTTTTGTGAGGCACTTGGCTCATGGAGTTACGGCGTCTACGTATTTTGCCGTCCCAGTCGGTTCCCCCATTTATTTTCTACGGGATGCAAAATTCGTTCCCGCGAATTTTAGTTTTTATGTTTGCACTGGTCGGCAAAATTTACGAGAAGTCGAATTTATGTAAGTCAAGTATTACGTAAGTCGGGGAGTTACTGTATTAAAATCGAACTAAATACAAGGGTCATTCAGATAAAACCCGGTAAAGTTACACAAATATACTGCAAAAACAGATACAGTAAAACAACATGAATCCTCAATGCAGTCCCATACCACGGTCTACACAACTCCTCCAACGTTCCGTCAAGGCACAAATCTCTCGACAGAGGACATCTTTTGGTTGATGTACCAGCCAGTAACGCAACGCCTCCTTTACCTCCTCGAACAATCCGAAACGACGTTTAAGTACAGAGTCTTCTAGGGGTCAAGAGAGGTGAAAATCACTGGGTGCCAAATCTGGCGAATACGGCGGATGGGGTAACACCTCCAATTGTAAACCCTGAGTCTGCTTCACGGTATGACGGGCAGTATGAGGTCGAGAGTTGTGATGCAGCAGACACACCAGAATACGACAGACAACGGCGTTTTCTTCTAACTTCTGGCTTAACCTTTCGACGCCTAATGTCAACTATAGTTGACGTACCGCACCGCTAACCTCTTAAGTTGCATTTTATATATTTATTCAACAAATATAGGTACTGAATATTTTAAACATGGTATATACTCTCCTTTTTTTCTCTTCAAAGTGCAGTTTGTTTCATAATTCTAACGTATTTGGTTCCTGTATTATTCACATTTTATATACAGGTGTGCTAAAATTAAAAAAAATAATTTCGGTGCCAAAAGGTTAAGCTGATGCAGAGTCATGTCACTGCACATTACTGCATCACAGTCGGTAGGACTCCTCTGGACGCGTGATCAGTGCGTCGCAGAGACCTCTACCTGACAACACACAACACTCACACGGACAGACATCCATGCCTCCGGTAGGATTCGAACCCACAATCTCAGCAGGCGAGCGGCCGTAAACCTACGCCCTAGACCGCGCAGCCACTGTGATCGGCACTATACTATACTATACTATACTATACTATACTATACTACACTATACTATACTTCACAAAATTCCGGTTTTCAATTGAGTGACTTTGTATATTTAATTAGGTAATATACACCGGGCTATTTTACATTAGCAATTTTTCTCTTGCCGATCCCAGTGGCTGCGCGGTCCAGGCGGCTAGGTTACTGGGACTGCGGGTTCGAACCCCGCCGGGGGCATGGATGTCTGTCTCTTGTGAATGTTGTCGGTTGTCATGTAGAGGTCTCTGTGACGGGCCGATCACCCGTCCGGAGGAGTCTTACCGAGTGTGGTGTGATCTCGAAATGTCAACAATGAAGAGACCTAGACTCACTACAGCTGTCGAGCCATGAGGGAAAAATATTATAATGCAACTAAATACAGTTAATTAGGTTATATACACCTTACAAGTTGTACATAACCTATGTGTATTTAGTTGGATTCTAAGAAGCAGTGACAAAATACACGGACAATGTGGAATATCAGACTCTAAGAATTATTTTTGTAGGCTGCTTTGGAACTCGTTAAGTCGATCCGCGAAGACGTTACGAGATGACGTTCACAGATTGGAAACTTGCCATCTTTACACGTGTACCACACACACAACACATTGTGTAATGTGTAAAGAGCACAGAGCGGTCCGGCCAGTCAGAATTACAATGAACGGCAATCATGCAGATGGCACACACTGTATTGACATAGGTGCCTGTCTAAAGTCGACAATGTTTTAGCTTGCGTATATTCTCTATTTCTCTCACTCAACAAGAGAAGCACTGCTGACCGGAAGTGACGCCCACAGCGCTTCATCGCCCACTCCTACCACCTGGATTCTTCGCTCTCGAAGCAGACGCTCACGCTCCTCCGAAGAGCAAACCACCGGTCAAACAGTTAATAATGAAACCAACGCAACACATAATTCAAAATAAGATGTATAACAACATTTAGCCGATCCCGGTGGCCGCGCGGTATAAGGCGTACGTCTGCGACGCTCGCCTGGCTGGGATTGCGGTTTCGATTCCCGTCGGGGGCATGGATGTCTGTCCGTGTGAGTGTTGTGTGTTGTCAGGTAGAGGTCTCTGCGTCGGGCTGATCACTCGTCCAGAGGAGTCCTACAGAGTGTGGTGTGTCCGAATATGATTGTGAAGCCTCGACAATGGGGAGGTCCTGGCCCACGGGGGGGGGGCTCTCGCGCGAAGGGTGGGGGGGGGGAAACATTTCAGGCCCAATATGAAAATACTGTAACATACTGTTGCGTTGCGTCAAAGGCAAATTTAAATAAAGGCTTTAATGTCTCCTTGTTGAAACATTACTTTTATCTACTGAAGCCAATACTGCGTGCGAAGGAATTTGTTTCTCTGTTTCTGTATGAGGTAATAAATTGTTTGAAAATATGGTAAAATTCAGAAATCTGGAACACAAGCCTAATGATGAAAGGTACAGTTCACCCTGTAACCTGCCATAAAGGTACGGCTCTATTGTTTCTTCAACTTCGGCGCTAGATGGCGGTGAGCGGTCAACGAACGGCCCGGCTGCTTTATCCCCGGTAAAGCAGCCGGGTAGGTCACAGGGCGGGTCTGGACGGGGGCGGAAAATCTCACCCACACCGGGATTCGATCACCAGACCGTCCAGGCCGTACCGAGTCGCTATACCGACTATGTTATGCCTGTCTACATAAAATTACGTTCAAGAAGAAATTGACTGAATTCAGGGAAAGCTTCTTTACAGTTTTAAATCTTCTGACTTTCAGCCCGCATTCTTAAAACAAAGTCGATACTCAGCAAACAACTACACTATCCCTTGCTGTTTTGTTATGGCTGTGAACACCAAGCGAAAGACACAAACAGTGACTGTCTGCGAACGGGTGATGAACAGAATGTTGGGACTTACGCTGGAGGAAACAACAGTCGGCTGGAGAAACATTAATAACGAAGTGTCTTGTAATTTGTACTGTTCACTGAATGCTATTACCGTTTTTAAATCAAGAAAGATGAGATGGGTTGCCATTGTAGCACGTAATGGACAGATGTCAGAAAATCTGAATAGCAGATCACACTTTCGGGACATAGGTGAAAATGGGAGCGTAATATTCAAATGGATCTTCAAGAAACAGGATGATAATGTGGGCTAGTTCCATCTGACTGAAAGCAGGGACCACTGGCGGGCTCGTGTGGGGACAACAATGAACATTCATTGTCATGAATCTTCTTCCTTTAGGTAGGTAATGTATTATTTGTTTAGTTACACGACGAGGCTCCACTCCTCCACATTTCGTGTAGCTATTTATATTATTCCTAATTTTATTATTTAAATTAAATACGATAAAGTTATACGAGGTTCCCTCGGCGGTGACCCTGAAGATAACAGGCTGCCTGCCTTCTGTGTTCTGGCGGCAGCTACCCTCAGTATGAAGGTGGCAGGGTTCTCTGAAGCGTCGGTACGTTCCAGAAGATCGTTCTGCATCTCAATTTGTGTTTTTGTCTAGTGTTTTCATTATCCTTTTCGTGTTTGAATGTTGACCGAGCACGGTGGCTCAACCACAGACGGTGAAAACTGTAGTTAGGAGGGAGGTCTACCTGTCAGACAAGCAGCTAGCATGCCTGACAGTCCTAAGGTCTTCCATGGTTATCCTCTGTCCTGGTAAATGCCTCAATTCCTCCCAAAACCACTTCCTCGTACGTTCTGCTACATTTCCACTCAATCGTAGCCTTATCATTCAATGCTATATAATCTGAGCTGCTACTGAAATCACAGTTACCCCGCAACAGGCTCCAAGACGCAGAGCCCTTCTTGAAAAGCTTTGTTCTTCATCCAATCAAGGTATTCCCCGCATTTTACGGAAGCCCTTCATTACCGTGCTCAAAACCGCCCACCATCTGTCCCTATCTTGAGCCAGATCAATTCAATCCATGCACCCCATTCCACTTAATGAAGATCCATTTTAATATTATCCTTCCTTCTACGTCTAGGCCCTCTATGTGGTCTCTTTCGCATGTCGTAGTTAAAGAAGTGATAGAGAGACAATAAATAAATAACCTTTAATATAAACTCAGCAGCTTCTATTCTTAGTTACAGCTTTGTCAACGTTTCGTGCTTTACTGTTTTACGTTACAGCTGGTACTCTGCAGTGACGTTAACCTTTACGGTCCAGAATGCGCAGTTGCAATGTACATTCCGTGGTGAAAACGAGCCACAAAGTGGCACTGCCGCCACACTTAAGTTGTGTTACGTCATAAAACAACTTTATTCTGCTTGTCTTTGAGCAACACAATATATATTGGAACAGCCAGCGACCAGTCTATTCCTTACAACTTTATTCCAGTCACATGCGTTTCGATGCTTATATTAGAGCCATCATCAATGTCCCGTAAACCATCGTAGGTTATACATACGTTTGGCAAAAAATATTATCAGAGTACTGTACCTGCTGTGTTTCCTGTCGCTACATACTCTTGCTGTCCATTACTCACCAATATCACTTTCACCTTTACGTACATTCTGTTACCCTGCACTCAATGCAGCATCGGAATGTTGCACTTTGTTTCAGTAAGTCCGTTATTACTCGTGGCGTTGTTCTGTTCTAGCCCGGTTACACGCTTATTCCTGTGGACTCGCTGCGTTACTTTGCTGTCTCGTCTGCAGTTAGGATTTCGGTTTAGAACGACGTGTCATCGTGCCGCATGTGCTGCATATTTCATGCATTTCTATTGCTGTACTGCGCTTTCTGTTCCACTGAATTTGAGATTACTTGCGGACTCGTTCTGTGTTGGATCTTGCTGGTTGGTTCCGACAAAAATATTGTAACAGGGTCAAGCAGTACGACAGTGTTTGCTAAGCATATGTAGAACTTAAAACAGTTTAGAGGTCACTGATGACGACGCTACCATAAGCATCGAAACGCGTATGACTGGAATAAAGTTACGACGCTCAGAAAAGCTGATGGCTATTTCAGTAAACTTGTACATCTGAACTTACTATGGCTTCGTCATGAACAAAGACGAAGCGCTGCGCTGTTACGAGGACTGAGTCAATAAAATGCACTTGTTGCCTGGCTGCTACTTGATGAGTTTGTTCGTGTTGTGGCCAACCCACCTGCTCCAAGAGACAGCCTCACCTGTCCAAAGGAATCGTGCGACCTCGGGACCAAACTTTGCCTTCTTCCTGCCTGCCAGCTCTACTGGGTTGGGTCTGGGTTGGGCGCCACAACGCAAGAAAGGCGAGGAAGAAGTTGTTACCGCGGCTTCCGAAATGTTTACAATCGTCGACAACAAGTCGGGGATGTTTGGTTTGGAAATCAAGGAGTCTGGAGTGGAAGCCAGCAACATCTTACAGCGTCCCACCCTTCACAGACTTATTTTTAGGGTTTTCTGCCACAAAAATGTATTTAAAATATGACTTTAGTCTCAAACACCTCACAAAAACAGCGACACGGTTCATATAGGAAGTTCAGAAGGTGCGTAAACCAAATAATATCACAGTCTATGTTAACTAGATCCATTTATAGTTACTGCAGACAGCTGTTTACAATCGGTAATTCATAAAGCGGCCTATTTAACAATCCTTACGCAGATAGAACACTTGCTACATAACATGGAAAAGCGGCGGATGGTCTGGCGTGTACGTCTGGTGACTGGACGGCTATTAGAAACTGCAAGAGATGTGATGCTGCCAGAGTTACTTCCGAATGAAACGAAGGGCTCGATAGAAGACCTACTGTTTGGGCGCACAGACGCTGTTATAACTACGCACACAATAGGAAAAGACTTAGTATTCACAAATGGAGTACGTTCCTGAACAAACGACCCGTCAGTATACATAGGTGCGTGGTCCGAAAACAACCGGAAATGAGCTCCGAAAATTATAGGCGATGGCAGTTACTGCAGGAAATTCAGCTGAAAACAGACCCCAAACGCTCGGCACGCTTAGCAGCCTTACATATCCTGATATAATATACAATTTACCGCATATTACTGTAAGAGTGGGAAATGACCTCTTCCAACTCGACAAGCTTGATACCTGGTGAAGAAATTCGTAAACACTGTTTGTGCGTCTTGTCTGGAAATTTCCGATACTGCAAGCCTGATGAAACGACCGGTGCATAACTCATACGCCTCCAGTACTATCGCTGGGTGTACGGATACACGGAATCATCTGACACCTCAAGTCACACAGTACCGTTTAATCTGCTGTGTGTTAAAAGACGTATGAAGAACAGTCTAACGTATATTTCGTTTCTTCTTGAGTAGAAGTACAGTTTACCAGAGAGATTTTTCATTGAGGAAACCAATGTAAGAAAAAAAGTGTATGAAAAGTGCATTAGGAAATTTAGAATAAGGTTCCCCGAAATTTCAGTTTCTTCGAAATCAAGCATGTCTGACAGTTTAAGAAGGTTATTTCCAACACCTACTCGAACATACGGTAAGCTACATTATACAGGATCTCTCATAGGTCCCCTCTCATTGCGAATATTATAGTTTTTTGTTGCAGGCAGAACAACATATAATGGGCGTTACAAATGAGCCAAAACTGTCCTACTGCATGCCACTAGCCCTAGCCAACGACAGACAGTTGGAACACTTCACCTTCGTCATCCCAACAGAACGAACTGCAGAGCGTTCTGGTGGTCGAATTTATTACTGGTTTCAGGATACCTGGAGTATATTGGACAAACCTACAGCATGTCGCCCGAGAACTTCAACTGAACGTGAAAGCAGTATCGCTGTACTTGCCAACATCGCATTAAGTTCAAACCGATCGTCGAGAAAGATTGCATGAGAAACTGAACTTCCAGAGACACGCGTAGGCTACACGGAATTATGCAATGCTACAAATTTAATCCGTACAAGATACATTCTGAACAAGAATTACATGGCGATTGATAAAAGTCGCCGAGTTCAACCTTGTAAATCGTTAAATCACAAGGAATCCTAGCGGACGGTATCGTGTTTAGTGATGAGGCGTGTTTCTACTGCAGTTGATAGGTAAACCGACACAGGACTGTGTACTGGGCGCAAGAAAACCGTCATGTTGCAGGCGATGCTCATCACCGAACTCACCCAAGAATAACCATGTGGCGCGCGATGCATGGAAACACTCTTTTGGGTCCAGTGTTCCTGGAAGAAGGAGTGAAGGCCGAACGGTATCTGCAGCTGTTCAATGGTGCGTGGGAACCGCACGTGGATGAAATGCCACTCGTAGTACGTCGGTCTGACTTTGTGCAGGACGGAGCACCACCTCATACGGCCGGCGAGTTGAGAAAATTGTTGGAGAAGTTCTTCCCGGGAGAAGGACTGTGCACAGGGGACCGACCGAATGACCACCAAATCCGCCGGACCTCACGCCCTAATATATTTTTCTTTGGGGTCATATGCAGACATTTGTGTACCAGACCCGTCCACGCACCATTGACACAGTTAAAGAAAACGTCCTCGTTGCTACTACAGACATCACACCTCAGACTTAACGTGTGCGATGCAGCGTGCAGCATCGTATTTACCTGTTCGAGCAACAGGAAGCACATCAATTTGAACATTTGCGTCGCTAGTGTTACTCCCTATGAGACTGGACTTACGGGACACGCGGTATATGTCATATGCGGAAATGTAAGGCCGTTAAGCTTTTGGCGCTTCTGGGTTGGGTTTTCAGTTGAATTTCCTGCACTTCTCCCATGCTTCCAAAGAACAAGAGGTACAGGTCGAGTGCATGATTTGCTAAAGGGGGATAGGTGCGAGTCCATGTAGAAAAATACACGGTAAAGCTGTGTGGAGAAGAAAGCGCTGACCAACAAGTCCAGTAGATCTCACCTTTACTTGGTTACGTGTTGAGGGAGGTCGGCTGCTATTAAGTCCGTAAGAAGCGTAATGAGAATATGTCGTCATTTTTACCTCACAGTTACAAAGAGAAAGTACACTCCACAGGAAAAGTAATTCGATTCGCAAGAAATATCGCCTGATATTGTCGATTTTGGTCAAATTAAGTTGCCAGACCGTTCTTATTCTTGATTACGTTAAGGACCTACATAAATGATCAGGCACGATTTCAATCCTCTAGCGCAATCTTATGAAGCTCCAAACACACACACACACACACAGTGATATTATACGAATACGGAGTCAGTTTACTGACTAGGTTAGGGTTTGACGATCCGAATATCAAGTCCCGCCAGGGATAAAAAATTTATCTCCTCTCCAAAACGACCAGATCGGCCCCGAGGCTCAACTAGACTGCTTTTCCATGGCTAAGTTCTTCAAAGAAATATAACAGCCGACCGGAATAACAGTAACAACAACGTACAAAATGTGACCACAGGGGGATTAAGTAGTATGGTCATCTGAGGAGGAACCAGGATGCACAGACGGATCGTGCCTCACAGTTACGTAACACGTCTCCTCTCTTGCTAATTTACAGATACGGCATTTCGCGCTATCGGACGTATGAACCAGATGCAGACATCCTTGAGACAGAAGTGTGGGAAGAAAGATTTCTCATAAATAATGGAAGCGCAGCATTTCCAAGAAATATCTGCGTGTTAATTTTCTGCGCACCTCAGTGATTTGAGCGTTAATGTCAAGGCCAAAAGTTAATTCTAACGCCTTGCCACAAAACAAGGATATGCATCAAAGAACTTTAAGTGTACAGGCGCTGCGAACTTATTTCCTACAAGGCAGGTAAATTACATTAAGGTTGTTCACGAATTGCACATTTTGTATTAACATGCTCGCTTACGTTCATAAACTATATTTCACTTATTCTTAACGGTTCAGTAATTAGTTTTACTCATATGCCAGGAAGAAAGTTATTTGACAAATTTCGTCCAAATACTACTGAGTGATCGAAAAGTTCCTCCGCACTGGAATTCAAAACGTGCAGGCGATTAAGGCTGAAACGTTACGTAAAACTGTCGATAATAAAGTCAGGAAAGTCACTGCATGTCAACAAGAGGGTGCAAAGCACTTTCAGCATTTCCTCTGAGTACTGGGTAGGCGGTGTTATTTAGTATTACGTAAAGTTCTGGCCATTAAATTGAATGCTGAATGCCGAGTACCACTACGGAGAAATTTCTCTAGCACTCTGTATAAACAATTATAAAAAAACCTTTTGAAATATTAACAGCAATACGATCAGAATAATATCGTATATATCGCGAAGACGATTTCTGTGAAATGTAAAACAAACAAAACTCCTCAAGAATATCACACATCAGTACGACGTGCACTTTAATGCACAGTATACAAACGCTGGCACAATCCACTGTACATTATAATACGCTTGGTTTGTAAGTCACACCCGGGCTATTCTAATCTCCGTCGACAATTACGCCAGGTGGCAGTGATTCCCGAATACATTGGTCATTACGAAGTGGTCATTCAGTATCAATGCTTTGGTCGGCAATGCAGCATTGTACTCTGTCGACAACAATTATCCAGCTGTCTCTTGCGAACTTCTAAAATTTATGGCATGAATATTCAGTAAAACTGTGCGGTCACAGTGCCTCTCTCGGGTCTGTAATGTATACGAACGGTTAAGTTCATGTGTTAGCTATGGAAAATATAACCACAGGCGGTAACTGTCAAAATTTACCGTTTAAAATTCAATGGGCTTTATACTAATTGCTTACCAAAAAACTGAATTTGTTATAACACCGACGCCTCAAACAAACCTTCCAGTGCAGTTTATTTTTGCCACCCTGTGTTCCTATTCTTAACTATCAAATCTACGATCATCGGCTTTAGATTCATAACAGAAAATTAAAACGACCCAATAACAAGTGTTGGTTGGCATATTTTGACCCTATTCGAAACTCCACGCCATCCTACAAACCGACAGACTAGCAAGCATTACACTGTTATACGAACAGAAGCCACAAGGTTGGTCGATACCCTGAATTGCAACGATGTGGCAGAACCTGCAGTAGTGTCAGATCAACATAAAATGCACGAAACATTTTAACGTCATCAGAATATAATTGATTCTTAGAATGCTTAATTACATTAAAAAGTTCAGTAATTATATTAAAAAGCAGAGGACCCACAACAGATCCTTGTGGGACCCCCCCCCCCCTCAAAGAACTTCGAAAGGTAACGAAAATGTATCGAAAATGTGCTCAAAAGATTACGTATCAGTAAGGTACCTACGACACCAGTTTAAGGTACCGTCAAAACGTTTGTGAAGTACAATATGACGTGAGACAAGGTCAAAGGCACTGCTAAGGTCAAAATTAATGGAATCAAATTGACGTTTAAAACTAACTATTAATATTAATAATTATCGGTTCATAACTGAGTACAGTTTCATTGTGTTCTATTTGGAATCAATAAAAAACCTGTTTTGTTGTAAGACTGAAAGGTATTAATTATAGGCCTATCGTGTGGGTAGCCTCCTTTTGCCAAAATATTCCAGTGACCTCATAAAAACATGTCTAGATAATAATTTCATATTTTTTCTGTACAATATCCATACAACATCTTCGTTTTCTACACATGAACCTCTATGAATGTCACACACCTTTCCGCCTCACAGTCAGAATTTAACTTGTGTTTAACACACTAATTAGACAACTGCAACAAACGGATTTGTCAGCTTCAGGAGAAAATATAGAAATTCGCGCATAGCAAAACAGTTCCAAGACGTTCGTACCCTTTTGTTTAATTACGTCGACAACCGTAAAAAGCCGACGCAAGGGGTATACCTACTGGGCATAGGATGAACATCTTAGCTTTCTGCTTACGGCTCTTCTTGGGAAAATTGTCGATCTGATAACCACTTAGCAAGCTGCGCTGAAACTGTGTCCAGAAGTACAGATGGATGGTCTTCATGAAGAGTGCCTGTTACTCGTGTTTCATTTCGACCAAAATTGGAATATGTCAACAAAATTTAGCAAGGCGCCTAATATAAATTTGAACAAATATCAGGACAGATATTCTCATGCTGCTGCATACCCTTAGTCCGATGAACAGACACATGTGGCGAAAACAACTGGCGAATTGTTTGCTACTTACTGTCACGAGAGCGCTAAGAAAATGGACGTATATCACAACACGCATATTAACCGTCTGAAAGCATAAAATTCGCCTAGATAAAACTATAAAATGCTGCTCCTACGAGTCAAAAGACAGTTCTGTTCCACTACAAAATTCAATCAGCCAGTCCTAACTAGAGAAGTAATCATTGTTTATTCTGAGAGTTATACAAAGAACACATACATGCACTTTTCGGGTAAAACGCATAGATTTTTTTTTTAATTCTAAGGAAGTACATCCGTCACGTAGTAACCACTGAACTTCAAAGCTTTAACCACGTATACGGTAGTGTCTTTTTGGTGGGGAAACCTGAGGGAAAGAGGCCACTTGGAAGACCAAGGCATAGATGGGATAATATTAAAAGGGATCTGCAAGAAGTGGGATGAACTGGATTGATGTGGCTCAGAATAGGGATAGGCTCGAGTTAATGCTGTAATGAAACTTTCGGGTTTCATAAAACGAGGGGAATTTCTTGACTTGCTGAGAAACTGTTAGCTTCTCCAGAAGGACTCTGCTCCCTGGAGTTAGTTACATCTATATAGTGTATTACTTCATTTCCAACATGTGCTTAACAAGTGTAAAAGCACATAATATTCTGTCACTTTGTTTCAAATAAGATAAACTACTGCTGCTGTTGCCAGGTGTTCAAAACACATACAATAAAAGCATGAAACTCTTAAAAGGCTAATAATTACAAGACCCATGTGGAGGTTCTGCCTACTGCCTCCTCTACTTTCCAAAGGCAACATGCTGGTGCTTGAGATGATCATGCCTTCCTCGTGTGGTATGAGTGTGTGTGTGTGTGTGTGTGTGTATGTGTATGTGTATGTATGTGTGTGTGCGTATGTGTGTGTATGTATGTATGTGTGTATGCATGTGTGTGTATGTATGTGTGCGTAAATATGTGTGTATGTTTGTGTGTGCGTATGTGTGTGTATGTGTACGTACGTACGTACGTATGTATGTATGTATGTGTGTGTATGTATGTATATATGTATGTGTGTGTATGTATGTATGTGTGTACGTATGTGTGTGCGTGCGTATGTGTATGTATGTATCTATGTGTGTGTGCATGTATGCGTGTATGTATGTGTGTGTGTGTATGTATATATGTGTGTCCCCTTGAGTCCATGGGACGTTTTGCATGAAATTACAGATGAGCGAAATGCTGCTGGAGGAATTCTCAATTCAGTTTTTCCTACGCTCAGTAACACCAACAATGCGGATGCAGAAACTTGTGAAGTGAAAACGCCACCAACGCTACATGATACAAGGTCCTGAATGTACGTACAGCAATCTCAATCGATTTTGTAAAATTATACAGATTTTATAAGGTGTAGCTATTGCATTTGAAGTATGGTTTTGTATGACGCTGAAACCTGAACACTTCGAAAAACAGATCAGAAATACCCTGGTATTTTCGACTTGTGGTGCTAGAGAAGACCAACTGGACCGATCGCGTGAAAAATGAAGAAGTATTACACGAATTCAAGAAGGAGAGGAACAACATACATTTAAAGAAATAATGAAGGCTAAACTGGATCTGTCGCTTCTTGCACAGGAACTACCTTCTAAAACACATTACTGAAGAAATGACAGAATGGACCGAGAGATGAGGAAGCGGACATAAGCAGCTACTAGATGCCTCAAGAAAAGGAGAAGACGCTGGAATTTGGACGGGGAAGCACTAAATCCTACTCTATGGAGAACTGGCTTTGGAAGAGGCCATGGATCTGTCGCATGACAGACGTCATGAATTATTTTGTTGTAGCATTTACGCACAACGTGACAGCCATACGAAAATTTTCATTGGGCTAATGGGCCGCTGGAGTTTGGAGTGTGAAATTTTGTTTTACAATGCGATATCGACATTCATACGAATGTTTATGAAACACCGTGCGTAACAATGCGTAACACCATTGCGACGACGGTCTTAAGGGGTCCAACAAATGTAACGTGCAATACTCCGGCAACAGGCTACGTTCTTCTCAAAAGCAATTATCATTATTTATATTATTATTGTCATTATTATGAAAGCATGTAATAGGTCTATATGTTTACAAAAGCAAGACAAACTCTGACTTAAGTATGATTTCAAAATCGATACAAAAATTAGAATGTTCAGCCATGAATGACGCTTAATTTTATTGTCGAATTACGAACTTCAGTCACCTACATATGGCATTTTCAAGACAACATTTGTAGGAGCAAAAAATCTGAAAAGCAGGAGAGTAATAATTCTGTTGAAAATGTGTTTATATAGAAGGGAAGCACAAGTGACCGGTTTTGGTGAGAGTTCAGTTAATGCGGTACTCTTGTTAACAATGCTAACATTGTTGACCACAAATATTTATGTCCAGGAATTACTTTGATGATGGCAAAAAGGATCTTCATATACTGTAGGTCAAATTCTGTTGAACACCTTTAATGTCAGTTTACTGACCACTGAATATTGGGCACACGCTACAGAGAAGTAGATCACACTGTGTCGCTGCAACATAAATATTTTTCAATCAGATAACGAGTTTCAGCGCTTGTTCAGTTCTTCCAGGACCCCTCTCAGTACATGAACACAACAAACTGCTATCAGGATAAAAATTGTAAGGAATGTTTTTGAGCCATGAAATGTCATCTAACAAATACGGGTAGATATCAGCGGGGTGGGTAAACAGCAGTGAAATATGGGTGTGTATCGTTGTACAGGCAGATATGAACACGTTCCTACAGACCAGCGTAGTTATGTGCGTATCTTGTTGCAAACAAGAAGGAATTGTGTCTCCAAGGTCACGAAGAAAGAAAGAGAATAAATACGATTTCAAGGAACAGGGAGGTGTCCTACGGTAATACGTGTGTTGCTGTAACGACAAACGGCACTCAACTGCATTCACGAATAAACTAGGAGCGGATTCAATACACAGAACGACAGCTATCGTTTGGTTCAGCATCTCTCTTTCCGTCTGCTATCTGAAACGTAAAGACTGAAATCTTCGCTTTTCTTTTTTGTTGCGCGGTGCGCGTTGCTTTGTTAGCGACGTTTCGGGAGAGCGTATAGGTTTGATCTTCAGGAGTCAATATGTTCAGGTAGAAAATGTTCTTCTTGGCTTTCTTTTTTGGACACATTGGCCCTTGAAGATGGGACAGAAACGTCGGGAGCAGACCAATCTATGCCGTGCGACAACCCGAAGATCTCAGCTACTCCGCGGCGGAAGCCTGAAATCTCACCGTAAAGATTACGGCTTACGGGGGAACAAACACAAACACAGATGCCATGAGGGACTTAACGACGTCACATTATTAATAATAAATCAAGAAAGCATTATGATGATTGTAACTTATTCTGTCGGTGGATCCAGAATCAGACATGCCAAAGCATCATAAGACATAAGTCAATACATTTCTTGCGGAATGTTCATACATGATGACTGTGTGGGTTTGAGGGTTGCTTGTCCACTGTAAGCGGTATAATATAAAGCCCGCGACTTTATAAACAAGACAGGCAATGTAGCCTACGTATAACGTAAATTTACGGCGCGTTCGCGTAACCACTGTTGCAAGGACAAAAATGTAACAATGCCTTCTGTGTACTGTTGAAGTACTGTCACTGTCAACAATATAAAAATATTAAATGCTGCATAACAACGAAACGATGCCGACGGTAACGATACAACTGACTTCGGTCTTCACGTAGTGTCCGACATTTTATCGGATTTTAACCAAGTGGGGAGTTTCTCGACAGATTCTATTTCAAGTCCCCAGTGTAAAAATTGACGAAAATTCGTCCCGTAGGAGCCGAGCTGATACACGCGGACGGATTGGCATGAGGAAGCTCTCAGGCGTTTCTCGCGATTATGCGAACGCCCCTTTAGCTGTAACTGATTTGCAATTGCACATTATTATTATTATTATTATTATTATTATAGGCGCTTTCGCAAAATTTCGAAAAGCGACTATTAGCTTCGTCATGTCTGTCTGCACGTCCGCGTGGGACACCACAATTCCCACTGGACGGATTTTAATAGGATTTGACATATTGGTATTTTTCGAAAACCTGTCCAGAAAATTCAAGTTTGATTGAAATGTGGCAATAACAACGGGTACTTTACAGGAAGACGTATCTACAGTTGTGATAATATCTCTCTGCATCCTCCTTAGAACGAGAAAGATTTCTAACAAAAGTTGAAGATGAAATCAAAACATACATTTTACGTTAATTTTTTTTCGAAATCCGTGCCGTTTATGAGATAATATGAAAAAAATTGAACAGCTGGATAGGTCATAGATGACAGTACAATACGGCGCATGCGTATTGCATGCTGGATAACTAAGGCCAAAACCGCACTCAGAATACGTAATAATTGTTGCTTTTCCACGGCAACAACGGTTACGTGAACTCGACTGACTGTTACGCTGTACATTGCCTGTCCTGTGTTAAACGTACTGTACATTGCCTCCCCTTTGTTACGCTGTACGTGCTGTACATTGCCTGTCCTGTTAAGCAAAGATTTAGTCACTTAATTTTCAATCTGAAACACAATTCTTAAATATTTGATTAATTTCACGTTACAAAGTCCTCTGTAAAATGTTGGATTGTTACGTCGACTTTCCGTGCACCACATTTGTCCTCTTTTTGATAGAATGTCAAACAGTACCTAATCTTAATAATCAATGAATGTCAGCTCTAACAGTCAGATTTTAATTTCAGAGTAATTCTACAGGCTACATCTCAGGCTATATTTAACAGCGTATCCAACATAACCCGGATTTCGAGTTTCTGAGACGTGACGTCGTACAGTTTGATAGACGTTTCCAAGTAATCTGTCACCTTCATATTCACCGCCTTCAGTACGTCAGATCTGTAATTCTACAATGACTTTTACATCTTTAAGCACGGTTAGGTCAGAGATGCCCAAAACCGGGCGACTACATTTTGTACCGTGGCGCCTAAAATCTGTGGGTCTTCAGTATAAAAACTTGTTCTGTGTCACCCAACTGGCCACTAGGATTTTAAGAATACTACTAGATGAAAGGGAAAATCTGTTAACCACTTGGTTAAGAGTTGGCTTCAATTTCAGTTTCATAACACAAAACGTGGGCCCCATGTACCGGACGCCCTGCCACATGTCACAACGAACCCATGCCTTCTGCTGCCCAGATATGGATACGTGTAGTGAATTCTACAGATGAACGTGTCCTTAGTTAGGTCAGTTACTACGACGTAACTGGACGTATCGTGGCAATCGAGCGGTTAAGACGCTTTCTTCATCTACGGGAAGTTCTGGGTTCGAATCTCGGCCCGGACACAGGCTATCCTGACTGAGGGTCATAGTGCTTTTCCTCAGTATTTCTAGCAAATTCCGGGACAATATCTGAATCACGAGCTATTTCGGCCGTTGGTGTAGCTGCTGGTGGGGCCGCCCATGCCGGACAGGTTTTGAGGGAGGTGCTGGACAAAGAGGGAAACTCTGACCCACCAGGCTAGAGTTTGGGCGTGGGGCTGACATCCTCACCTCTTAAAGCCTCAATTATCTCAAAATCCGGCAGTGGGGAGGCCATAGCCCGAAAACGGGCCGAAGCATTATAGGAGAAGAAAAAGTATAAGAATTAGAAGATCTCATAACACGCTGCGGTTTGCTACCACATCTTTTCCGCTTTATTATTCACTAGTGAAATGCCCTCGAAATTTCAACGGAAAAATCTGACAGGTCTCACCTCTAGCCTCGGTTTCCACAGACAGCCTTTCCACTGACCCACTAAAATACGTGTGTCCACAAAGTTCCTATGGTGTTTCAAGTCAACGCGGTTCTAAACAAATTCAGCTAGGCGCACGCATGTTGCTTTGGCTTCTAGCAAAACTCCCTCAGTTTATCCATGCATTAACGGATGACATCAGGATGCATCGTTGCGTTTTTCATTTAGTTGTGAGTAAAATGACGACTGCTCAGGACCGTGCCCGCTGTGTAGACTGGCTTTTCGAAACAAAATCTGTGATTCAGACAAAATGAAATTACCGCACACACATGTCAATAAACCACCTCCAATCGAAAAGACAACCAAACACCAGCAACGGAGATTTTTGGAAACTGGTAGCATCAATGATCGTTCAAGAAGTGGTCGGTAGCTGCGAGTGATTATGTTGTGCAGCGACTTCAAGAAGCCCTGTAAAATCCACACGACGAGCTTAGCGCAATCTGGGTGCTACCGTACATAAAGGGCTGCATTAGATGTTGAGGTTAAAAACGTACAAGTTTCAACCAGTGCTGTCACAACACACACACACACACACACACACACACTGCCAACCATAAGCGAATGTTATAGCAAATAAGACGAAACGCTGCACCATGCGACATATCCATTCCGAGTTACCGAAAGTGTCGTTAAACAAATCTTAAAAAAACGGAGATATTTGTGGAAAAATCCGTACAGAAAACTGCGGGATTTGTGTAAACACCCAAATAAATAAGACATTTGTGTACATATAACATAGAAGCGGGGCGAGATAGCGTAGCTGGTATAGCGACTACGCTACGGGTTGGATGGTCCGGGGATCGAATCCCGGTTGGGGCAATAATTTCCGCACCCGTGGAGACAGATCATGGGGCCCACCCAGCCTCCTGTACAGTGAGTACCGGGTCTTTTCCCGGGGTAAAGCGGCCGAGGCGTGGCGTTGATCATCCACCCCATCTAGCGCCAAGGTTAAAGAAAAAGTGAAGCTATACCTCTACCCCGCCCTGCTGGGCCTTCATGGCCTGTTCTAGGGTGAACTTTACCTTTCATTCATACCGACAACTGAGACATTTGCGTAGATATCCGAACAAATCAGTGATATTTGTGTATCTACCGACGCAGATAATTCAGCCATCTGTGTAGACACCCGTACAGCACACTGGCCACTCCAGTACCTCCATGACACTGCCAGCAGTGGTCCACGCGAAGAGAGAGGGACAGAGAGAGAGAAAACCTCTCAACAATGAGAAGGAACAGTTTATTAGCCACATGGCTGGGATCACTGTCATGTAGATACCCTACCTGTTTGGGCTGTCAAGCGAGTCACCCAAAGTCAGGTAGTCACGTGAACCAGGGAGATATTGTGTAGCTTTCTGCGGTACAGTCATGTCCAAGAGCATTAAATATAACAACACGTCGCGGTCCAGTAGATAACGCTCTTAATTCCTATTCGGAAAATTCTGGGTTCAAATCTCGGTCCACAGAGGGGCTACCCTTATTAAGGCTTATCGTAGTTCTGCAGTCATTCCAAAGAAATAACTGGAAAGTCTCGCCATAGGCCACGACCGTACCCTTCTGTACCACCCAATTCATTATCATTAGGCCTAATCATCGTATAATTCGACGCTATCCGACAGACTGAGTTACATACAACGTCTTTCAATAAACCACGAATAACCACATAAATACAAAACATAAGGAAGACGATTGGAACGTAACGCCGTGTCGCTGGATTAGTGCTAACCGACGTTTCGAAGAAAGGGAATGTGAATTTTAACAATAAAGGTGAGTTACATCGATTGCAACTGCCTTCAAGTTCAAGTGTTGAGTATGACGACAATATGTTCTGTCGAAATGTCGGCAAACACTAACCCAGCGACACTGCCTCACATCGCAGCAGATCCGAGTCATCAACAAAATCACTGCTTCCAAGCGATCCGCGACCAGTTCCCTGGGGATCCGTGGATACATTGCAGTAATGGCTATTTTGAAGTTCGCTTACATTTTAATTAAATATATAATGTTACGTCAAACATAATCGAGAAGTTTCTTTAATTGGCAAATTGCTATTTCATGTGTTCGTTAGCATATCTAATTAAAAAGCCCCGTGGACCCCCGAGGCGAGGGCCAATCATTTTAATTAAGGCCAACTCATGCAATGCATTGTTACGTGTGCTACAGGTGTGTGTTAGTGAAAAGGTAAAGGTAAAGTTCATCATAGAACAGGCCACGAAGACACAGAGGAGGAGTAGAGGAATAACTCTACTTTTTCTTTAACGTCAGCGCTAGATGGGGTGGGTGGTCAACGCTACGCCTCGGTCGCTTTACCCCGGGGAAAGACCTGGTACCCATTATATAGGAGAGTGGGTTGGCCCCAGGGCCGGTATGGACGGATTCGAACAATTTGCCCCCCCCCCCCACG
>Ga0123354_10001715_pt1 | contig 27472 bp, 20 predicted proteins | sample TergutLab28metaG_2_FD_97872 | JGI IMG/M metagenome (GOLD analysis project Ga0123354, IMG submission 97872) | Labiotermes labralis P4 segment gut microbial communities from Petit-Saut dam, French Guiana - Lab288 P4 | ecosystem: Host-associated > Arthropoda: Insects > Digestive system > Gut ... | reverse complement strand
TTCTGCTCCTGTGGTATATTACACTGCATCATTGGTTAATCAGTTCCTGTTGTTTTGAAGGAAAAGTGCTCCCTTCTTCAAGGGGATGCAGCAGCAGCAGCAGCAGCAGAAGAATGGAATCCTCAATTGATAAGTGTAATTGGAGTGTCATAGTTCACCACAAAATTAATAGCAGATCTACAAGTTTCACAACTGATATATTTGATAAAACCATACTTTTCATGTACACAGACTAGAGTTGGGACACCACATCTCAAAACATTAGTCAGATGTGTGCACCTTCTTTTGTGCCTCCTCACAGGTCTCCTTGCATTTTTTGTTTTGCTTTATTTTTCATTACTTTATGTTTATCCAGTTTTCTAACATTTCTGTATTCTGACCTGTATCCTTACAATATTTCCCTTCACCATATTTAACAAACCATAATTTTTCTTCACAAATTTGTCACCTGAAGGATTGGATCACCTTACAATCACACACAAGGGTGAACAAGTTCTGTATAGGTATTTCCCTGCACAGTGAAGACTGTTGAAAGGGGTCATCTTATATTTGGATAACAGTATACTGGTAACTCTTGCAACAGCTCTGTAATTATATCACTGCATACATACTGTCATAATGAAACACAAGATGCCCAAAGAATCCTATTTGTTGTGCTTCCAAGTCTTCTTTATACTTTCATTTCTAAGTCAAATTTTTACTACAAATGCCACTCATCTTCTGATAAGTTTACTGACTTTAAAACCACTACATAAATGTGCTTCTGAGTCTGGTTTTGAAAAATCAGATTTACTATTTGAATTTTATTCAGATTCATGCCTTGTGTTTACTATAATTACATAGAAACGATTACTATCAAACACAACAATGGAATGCTATACGTGCTACATGTTTCAGTTCAGAAACATGTAGCACATTGTTGTATAGCATTACAGTGTTGTATGCTACACAAATGTTTTAACTTGTTCGGTTAATGTATCTTTATTGTTGAAATCCCTTGCCTTTTGTTGGCATGGATTTTTTTTCTTCAGTCATGCCATATGGTAAGCTGATTCTAATAGACTGTGTTCATCACTTGTAGTTATTCCTTGAATGTTCTCAGGATTTATACATTAATTTTAGAAGAAATCAGAATAAAGTGACAAAAGTTCTACAAGTATCTTCAAAAATATCAGTGACAAGCCACAAACCCCTATTGTTTGTAATGATGAAGTCACATATTGAAACTAGTTCCATATTTAGAAACCTCTTACATTTAAGCTCAGATTTTTATGAGACTCCTTAAAGGAATTATTTTCTCACAGGGAGTGGCTTTCATCAATGGTTTCAACTTGGGAAGGTACTGGCCAATTACTGGACCACAGGTGACTTTGTATGTCCCAGGTTGCCACCTGAAGCCATACCCAGCTGTCAATGAGTTAATACTGTTGGAGTTGGAGAAAGCAAACAGTCCACAATATTATATTAGTTTTGTACCAGAGCCAGTACTGGACAAACTGCCACCAGGAGATAAATGACTGATCATACTGCACGTTTTCTAGTACCATCACAGCTGAATCAATGGCTAGCATCAGAGGCAGATGCAACTGTGTTTGTGATATGCACTTAACAACGACACTGTAAACACACGTTTTATTATTTTTACCTTTCATATACTATTTTGTTTAATTTCTTTCATGCGTAAATTTCCATGGAATCATAACTTTTCCATTTTCTGAAAAACTACATTAGAGCCATTTAGCTGTTAAGAGATAGATTTCTTTGGAAGATTAACGGTTTGAACTGAAGCCAGTCAGACCAGGAAGTGTTGAATACAAAACAATGTGTATGTATGGACAGTTAATGTCTGCTCATGTAACAAGCATTCATGAAGCAGGGCCAAAGTGTATGAGATTTGAGGTTACTGTAGCAGTATTCTTGAGGATTCAGGTCTTCTGGGCTAAAGTAATTATTCACAAACATGAGAAGCTGATGGAAGTTAATTCTCAGATTTGAAGAGCAACACAGACAGATCACAAATCTTCTAATAGTTTCCTGCATATAGGGTATGTACAGTAAGTTGTGTTCAAGAGACACACTCAGTAGTTTTCATGTACATTTGCTTACTCTCAAACAAATGTGAACATTTAATACCATAAATAAATCTTAAAGGGTATGTCACGTGCTAACATGTGTAGTTACTGAAAAGAAAAAGTACGGACCCCCCGGTTGATTTTACCTGGGAACTCTTAGGAAGAAATTCTTGGTAGAACTTACAAAGTACACTTTCCTTTAAATATTTAAATCTATATGACAAGTCAATAAGAATTATTAACTATACAATATTATGCTCAATTTCCATACATAACTGCCACTAGTTGGCACACAGTTTCCAGCTACATTAAATTCATCAGCTGAATTTTCACAGATCTTCAACACCATGTTTTGTAAGTGCTCACATTTAAATAATGTTGCATACAATCTTCATAGATATGTTTATGATCCATCTCCATACAGAATTTTATATGTACTGAAGTAGTTCCACTAAACCAAAAGCTAATGAAAATATCAGGTGACCACCACACTGAAGAGTCCACAAAAGACACGTTAAAAAAATGTCATGACATACACTTTTGGTACCACATATTAAATGATACTTGTGTCACTCCTGCCTCATGTTTGCATAGCCACCAGTTCGATACGATACATGTGAGGAAACAGCAAGTTATAAGGCATGCTATTTGCACCAAGTTCTGTGACAATCAAATGAATTGTAACTTACTGCAGAGGGATACATTACACCTTAAGAGGTAATAAAAGGGGAACCAAAACAGTCGGAAACTCTTAAGAAGACTTTTAAGGACCCAAGGACCTTAGAACTTGTTATGCAATTCACCACCTTCAAATGCTACATTACAAAATGTACCAAATTAACCTGAGGTGAAAATATTGAAGTTGTTCCTGCCCATGACATAAAGGCAAACAGGGCTCTACTCATTCTTGACCTCAACACTAGATGGAGGACAGTGGTCAATTTCAGGCCCCAGCCACTTTACCTCCAGTATCCACTGAATGGGAGGTTGACTAATGCCAGAGGCAGTCTGGACACTTTAGAAAAAATTAAAAATCTCATGCCCCTACCAGGAATCGAATCCCAGATGATCCAACAGTCACTATACCGACTGCCCTATCCCAACTCCAACTGACAATTAATATTAAATAAGAAAATTAAAATTTACAATGACAGAACAGAAAAATAAAACCTTCATCAAAAATACAAAAACAGAATGACCATTTTGATTCAGCTGCTTTTAAGTGTTAATGAGGCTTGAGAGACAAACTATCATGTAGACATGAATGACGCTCTGCTCAGTTCCATGTGTGCATGAGGACTAGCTAGCTGAAGCCAAATCTTAAACATCACATATAAATAGGTGAAGTCTGTTACAAGTTGCATAAGTCCAGGGAAATAAAAATGACTGGAAAGTATATGAAAGGGGAAATTGTTGGTGTGTATAATTAAAATAGGTCTTTGTAACATGTTAACATGGACACTAAAAGGGCTAAATATATATTTCTATTAACTACAAATAATAGTATACATAGAGTTGCTGTAAGAATGTGAAATAGAATCAATCTTCTTTGACAAACTGAGAAAGCATCAATAATTTTATGACAACAGGCAGATCAGTATACAACAAACTACCAGCTGACAGTTTTAAGCACAATGTAGGAATGAATTCACACCTAACACTAGTAGACATTTTCATAAAAAATATATAACATATGACAAAGCAGATGATGAAAATGTACACCATAACCATAAAGAATTAGCATTATATATAAAACCAAGAGACCCTTGCATTATAGCTACTCTTCTCTCATATAAGTATCTGACAAGGATCATGTCACTTCTTACAGACTTGCTTATCATATGGAACTTAGGCTCACTTAATGATTCACCTACGCTTGTGGCATAGGACAGAGACTGTCATGTCTCTGTACATCATCTGCACTTATAATGGATATCCCATTGGAACAACTGTGCGTTTCTGTATGAAGGACATGCTAATAATACAATGCATGGATTCCAAATGACAGCAAACTGGAACAGCAGCAGGAAGTGACTAACAATATCTATTAGCTGAAATACGGCCTGATTTAAATCAACTGCAGTTTTATCGTGACCTGACAAACAGATGCAGCAACAACGTCAGAAGTCATCATCTTCATCCGAGTCAGCAGCCCTGCCACGAATTGTATGCTTCTTCCCAGCACCACCCAATGCAAAGTTCTTAGTTCGTTTTCCCTCTGCTGGAGGCTCTAGTAGATCCCCACTGTAATTAATAACTCCCGCCTGGGCTATCCGCCATTCCATCATCTCTGTTGAGAAGTCATCGCAATTCCCAAGATCTGTGAATCCAACAATGTAGTCTTTTGTTTTGCAGTCTTTTATCAGTGCAATTGTGGGAATGATCCTGATGCGAAGGCGTTCTGTAACAAAAAGGAGACATCTTCAAATTATCATGCCTGAATTGGATATGGCCTACACCACAGAGACATACAAATAACACCCTGGGATGGTGAGAAGGAAGCAGAGGGAGATGCAATGTAAATACTAAAAAGTTAAGCAAATACTTATTACTGGTGACTCAGCAGCCATAACAGATTTCACTGCTAAGCCACTTTTGTGCAGAGAAGCACATCCACCCCATCCATTAGTCCATATGGGAGGGAAAGTGGAAATTCAGCGTAAACCATGGTAAATATCAATGTCAATGAAAAACAGAGGCCACTGTGTGCTGTAAAAAAAACTGTTTTCTTCCTCATCAACCCTATGGGAAAATTACTGGGTCAGACACAGTACATATACGGGGCGTTTCAGACATCCATTACTTCCCAGTGTACAAATGTTGATTACTTACGTGTTAAGAATGGACACCGTTCTACATCAATCTTGCAAAATCTGGCTTCTAAGTGAGATTTGCAGAGAATTTTTAAATGGTGGTCCACTATCTTGCATCGAGGTGAATCGCTTTTATAAAAATGACAAACCACGTCTTTTGACTTCTTTGTTGCTTCAAAGAACTCTTTCTCTTCAGGAATTTCAGTATACTCTCCATGACCCTGAAAACACAGAACTTGTACTTCTTGTACTTGTACACTTGACATGTAGTCATCAAACTCAGATCGCAGACTGATTCTGTAGTCTGAGCTGGAAAGATGGGTCTACAGTACCTAGAAACTCATGCACATGTATCCAGTTTTCACATATTGTTCTGTAGTTATACGGGTTATAAATTAGAAGGTCAGTGCTGAACTCAATTAATTTTAATAAAATAAGATGAAAGCACTGAAACATGCATGGAAATAAGGGAGAAAATGAATGAATGAAGGAATGGAACAATGTGTGTTTGCTGCCTGTACTTCTGTTAAGACCCAGGTGATACTTGTAGCAAGAACCTGCATAAAGCTGGTATGAATGTCTCACCAAGATTTGCCACTCCTGTTGTTGCAGTGCTTGTGTCTTCATTTCTTTCAGCCTCTGTTCCCTGAGTTTTTCCAGGTCATCTGAATTTAAACTTTCAAGTCTCTCCAGTTCAGCATCCAGCTGGTGTTCCACTGTGTGTGCTGCCTTCAGCAAGCTTTGCTCCACTGTTTGTTTCAGAGATGCCATGCTGATGTCTAGGACTGAATAATCATGTGAATACAGGTCATAAGAATTCATAAGAGTGCAGAAATATCAAAAAATCTGATGTGCACATATTTTTCTAATGTGCTTTCCAGAATGTCATTCATGTTTATTTACATAATTAAATAACATACGAAAGTATTTTAAAATGGAGTAGCACACCTTTCTGTTACAACATACCTTTTATTCCATGCAAGAATATGTCACATTAACGTGGTTGCCAATAGCCTATAAGTGAAAGATGAGTTGATGAGTTTTCATATACTAGTTTATATACTGTTAGTGTAACTGTGTTTTTGTGTTTGGTAATGTATAAACTGTGACTGACTGAACTGACCTGTCCTGTGTCAGATTTCTGAATGATATAGGTGAATAATAAACTAAAGTAGGATAATAATATATATTAATATATGTTATTAAAACACGCAACATACAAAATACATTCTATACACACATTCTGCATGTCATCCACTATTATCCCAGACAAAAAGCACCTTCGAAAGCCCTATATCCGTATTTATAAGTTCTTAATTCTATATAATTATGTACCCACCATGCAGAAACTTCGATGTGATGATCTGCGTACTATTATAACCCAACCGTATTTTTGCACCAGTGCACACTCCTTTTATTTCTCAATGAACGAGTTCTTGCAAATTTGGTATGCTATGTACCGCAGATTAACAAGTTTACGACATCAGATCTTACTGGCCTAAGAAGAGATACTTTCTTAAAACATGTGTTAACTTACACACCCTCTTTTCCACATAACCGTGACGCAATTGCTACAACGCCGCGGGGGCGGAATCCTCAAAACGCCATACATGGCTGCACAACATAAAACATGACACTCCCAAATTTTCAGGTAATACATTTAATATTAAACAAACCATAAATACTAATACGTTTAACACTCCGTAAATTCAAAATATACACCATTTTAAACTTACAGTCTTATTTCCAAAGCGTGCTTCTGTAGTATACTGCGGATCACTCAGCCAAGATTTTCGAGACATCGATTTTGCAGGGTTGCCAAGATATGTAATGTACATTTACCTCCACCGAAAGACATGTTTCCCTCGGACAAGAAAATTTCTTTTCATTTCAGTTTAGAGACGCTGTTATGACCTCAGGCGAGTGGGACTAGAGCGATGAATTATGAAAAGGTTAGTGAAGGATGAATTAAATCTATGTGGAACCCCCCGCACCCACTTACCAACACGAATGCAAAGTAATGACTGTTCGACCGCTGTCAGAATGTTCCTGGACTGACAAGGCATTTATTTATTTATTTATGGTGAATCCCGTGATATCTAATAGCAAATACATTAAACTAAACATTTGAAAGGTATGAAGAAGGAAACGGCCTGGCCTAATCTGCGCCAGAGAAATTACTTTTACTGTTAACTTTTGAACTTAATTTTCACGCTCTTTAAAGAAAATTATATTATTTTAGTTACTTTAATTTCGTGCTTGGTCGTAATAGGATACATATTTCTGGTCCTAACGATTGTGTCAAGTTAAAACAAAAACGAACTATCCTACGAAGTATCACAGGACATAATGTCACGCACTCGTCCCGTCCTTCAGCACACTTTTCATCTACAGTTATTCCTCTCTAACGAATTTGTCTCCACTAGGCTACCCCACTCTTAAAAGCACTGCGCTCTGTCTCAGGTACTCATATTCAGGCCAGCCAGCAAGTATACGTAAGAATTCTTTCACGCGATATTTCGAAGTTTACTGTGGCCAACAATTGTTTGTTATGCATTATCCGCACTATAGTATAAAATAAATCTAATACAAAGGAACTGTGTTTTCATCTGTCTCCATAATCGTGAAAATAACATAAGGATTTTATTTATATTTTGTCTTGGATATCGATAATAAAATACACATGATGTGCTAATGTTATTTTGACTTGTGCACTTTAACGTAATTGTTATTTTATACGAAGCTAGTACTGAATCTTTGTAGGGTTACGAGAAATGCTCATAGTGTACAAAATGAGTACATAATACAATATGCGTATCTCGTTAAAATCTATAAAATGTCATCGGGAAAATTGCTTGCCATGGCCGTGTGTTTAAATTGATACAAAGAAAAGAATCATGCCACTACTTGTTATCCTTGTGAAATGAATTTATAACAGTTCAGTGCTGCTTATTTTTTTAGTGTATTTCACGACGCACTCAGAACAGAGTGATGCTCATAAATCTACTTCCTTCGTAAAAAGAGAAAGTAGGCTAAAGCAATCTGTAGGCTTAGAATCGTTTGCATTTTTTGAATACTGCATATATTAAATTCACACTTTAAAATGTTTCAACAAAAGGACATATTTTGCAATCAGCAGTGTCTACCACACCGTCAACACATCACCCACACGCTGGACGAAAACTTGCCACATCGTTGCATCAGTCATCAGTCATCACTCCGCACAGAATAAACAATTTTAACTCCCAGTATTTTAATCATTACACATTTTAATCCATATTTATATCACTCAGTTAAATTTAACTGAAATTATAATAATTTTTATTTGTTATGGAATGACGATGACACAGTTAACCACATTTGTACCTTCATATGCTTGTAATAACACCAATAGTGGCCGAAACATGTTTGTGAGAAGATTGTGATTAAAATATATTACAAATATTGAAGAGCATTTTGTTTGTTATTTATATATTAAAGAACTGTGCATTATTATTTGCCTCACATTTAATGGAGACAAAAACGACATAGCATGAAATGAACCTGGAACCGGAGATTAATTACAAACGCATAAAAAGCAGAAGATAGTGGTGTTTGTAAACGAGATTACCTCTTCATCTTCATAGTTGCACCATTCATGTTGATAGTAAGAAGTCCTTCATTTCTTTAACTAATGCACACAAATTATAATAAAATTGTTAAACAGTTAAAATCATTTAAAATTATAGTAGTTGCTCCAACATGTTTCGGTTTTCATAAACCATCATCAGTGAGCTCTCAGCCTGTGCTTTGCTAAAGCTATCGGTATTGTGGCTGCATATGCAGCCACAATACCGATAGCTTCAAATAACGATATGTAACCGAAGTCAACATTGTAACTTTAGCAAAGCACAGGCTGAGAGCTCCCTGATTATGGTTTATGTAAACCGAAACATGTTGCAACAACTATTATAATTTTAAATTATTTTAAGTGTTTAACAATTTTATAATAATTTGTGTGCATTAGTTGGACAAATAAAGGACTTGAGATTATCTCTATTGCCTATACTACGGTCAGTTATCACAACGTTCCTCCCTCCCTTGTCTGAGTTTCGAAAATGATGGTTGGTACTGTACATAGAGTCGAGACGCAACCAAACCTGATCACGAAATAACACACAGATAATCAGAGGAACAGGGTTGACTCTGTTGTGTCATGTAGAAAACCTGCTCTGAGATTTTAACCAATCCATTCAATTCCGTACCACATGAACCCTGTTGATTAACCTTTTGGCGCCGGAATTATTTTTTTTTAATTTTAGCACATTCTGTATATAAAATGTGAATAAACAGGACCCAAATACGTTAGAATTATGTAACAAACTGCAGTTTGAAGCGAAAAAAACGGAAAGTATATACCATGTTTAAAATATTCAGTACCTATATTTGTTGAATAAATATATAAAATGCAACTTTGGAGGTTAGCGGTGCGGTACGACTATTATAGTTGACGTTAGGCGTCTAAAGGTTAAAGTTTTGTGGACAACTGAGTTACAACGCCTAGGAATCAGTGTTCAGGCAACACACGAATGGCGAAGAATTTGCCGCAGAATCACGGCGATCTCGGTTTGATAATAAAATGAAATTCTGGACATGCGCTTTTCTTTAAAAAAAACTGTCGTTTGGTCCTTTACAGCTGGAACGCTAAACCAACTTCCAATATCGTACGACAAAAATACAGCATTCTAATATTACAAAAATGATACTAAGAAATATGTTCTTGTTTTCCAAATATTTTATAGTTTAAACATATGTTTTAAAACAGCACACTTACCGCGCCATATTTCAGAATTTAGTCCTCACTCCCTTATAAATCTAAGTACATGGTCCTGTCTCAAGATCAGAGTGCAGAACGAAGTCACAACGTAAAGACTTTTCTTTGAAAGGGTGGAACAGTTCAAATATTTTGGATGAACCCTAACGAATCAAAATTCTGTTCGGGAATAAATTAAGAGCAGATTGAAGTCAGGGAATGCTTGCTATCATTCGGTGCAGAATCGTTTGTCTTCCAGTTTGCTATCTAAAAATATAAAGATTAAGATACACAGTACTATGTGTATAATTTTTTCTGTTTCTTGTATGGGCGTTTATCTTGGTCGCTGACATTGAGGGAGGAGCGTAGGCTGAGTGTGTTGGAGAATAGGGTGTTGAGGAGAATATTTGGGCCTAAGAGGGACAAGGTAGCAAGGGAGTGGAGGAAACTACATAACGAGGAGCTTAATGATCTGTACTCCTCGCCCAATATAGTTTGGTTGATAACATCGAGAAGATTGAGGTGGGTGGGGCATGCAGCACGTATGGGGGAGAGGAGAGGCGTATACAGGGTTTTAGTGGGGAAACCTGGGGTAAAGGGACCACTTGGAAGACCCAGATTTAGATGGGAGGATAATATTAAGATGGATCTTCAGGAAGTGAGATGTGGATTGGATCGAGCTGGCTCAGGATAGGGACAGGCGGCGGGCACTTGTAAACGCAGTAATGAACCTTCAGGTTCCATAAAATGAGGAAAATTTCTTGACTGAGAAACGGTAAGCGCCTCAAAAACGACTCTGGTCCATCGAGTGAGTGAGTAAGTAAGCAAGTAAGCAAGCAAGTACGTACGTAAGTCGCCACTCCACTGCGGAGACGCGGGTTCACTACTGGTGGGTTTTTGATGTGACAGTTGGCCATGTTTTGCTTCAAGTAGCGTACTTGCCTTTTCCTAATTAATTCTCATTGCTTCAGTACTCCATATTTATTCACATGTCATTCGAAGAATAGGCAATGGGCTTATTAGAAACCAAAGTTCCAGTTTCAGTGGCTCACTCCAGTCTAAGAATGTAACAAGAACAAACATGTAATATATTTACACATTGTTGGCCTTTTATAGAAGCTGAGTTTTCATTACCTTGCTCACAGAAGCATATTACTGATCGCTCTGCTGCATCATATGAATACATGAATCTGTGCACCTTCTTCTTGTAAGACTTGCCACGGGTTAAAATTGTCCCTGAATCGTCTATGAGCCCAGAACAGGGTAAATCCAGTGGTAGGAGTGCTACCTTTAGCTTCTAATCAGGCGTGATTTGGGATGGCGTTTCCTCCATTCCTGGTGAAACAGTTGTACTGCCGTGACTTGGTCTTCGTTGCCTCGATAATATGAACAGGTTTTATTACGAGAAGGTGAGAATGACTGCTGGGTAAGAGAGGCTGCACTATTACGCATCATTTAACCTTATACTTGAAGAGAGGGTCAACAACTGGCCCTACTCCATGATAGCTACATGATGATGGTGGTGGTGGGGGTGGTGGTGATGATATGATGATGATGATGATGATGATGATTTTAACACTATATTGCGACCTGCACCTAGGTCTCGCAGGTGATATCTTCCCCTCAGCTTTACCGACTAAAACTCTATATTTATTTCTCGTCTCTTCCATGAACGCTATATTCATAGGCACACACACGGGGTGTGCCCAGATGCAGTCCAGTATCAAAAGAAACAATTGCTTTGCGTTTTAGTTTAATCGCTTGATATACACTTTAATATGCGCCAATAGTTCTGTTTTAGTTATCTTGTGTATAAAAATAATATCCTTTTTGAGTATTCAATAAATAATCGCATTTAAAAACAAACGCAAAATGGAGCTCCCTGGGTGCACAAACGCTAAGCAATAAGCTGCTGTGCATGCTTGTGGCTACATTTCTCATTCTACATAATTTAACCGCCATAAAGTTCTTAATTCTGCTGTCCTCTTCATTCGCTTCTGATTTCCTCCCTGTTCTGTATTACCCTTACCTAAATCTACGTTCTGCCCGATATTACGATTATTGAACAGCGTTAATATTTTAGGCATTTTGCTTGTTGCATATCTCCCATTCGAAGCTGTCGGATATAAACTCGAAGCACAAAATAAGAGCTGCTGTTGACGTGTTGCTATCTCGCAAGCTCACACTTCCTGTGACTCACCTGAACCGTCGTTATCCGCAGCTGTGCTGTACGTAATTATGTTTTATTTACATAAATTACGGCAGTGTAGTGATTAGGAATTGAGGTTCGTGTTTGTTAGTTACAGGATACAAACTCGCTATTCTGGCTGAGGTTTCTCGTGGTTCTCCTTGGATAATGATCGCCTGATCTTACAATACGCCAGGACCAGTTTCAGAAACTTATTTTCTAAATTATCTTTCTCATTTACCTTTCATTCTGTGTGATACATACGCGGTTAACAAAGGTCGCTAAATAAAGTAAGAATTAATAAATCTACAACAAATGATGTGAAAGGAATTTTAAAAATATTTGTACGTTTGTCCTCTGGAATGTGCCACGGAAGACCTGTATTCCGACAGAGATGTGCTGCCCTTTCAGAGGAAATTCCTGCCTCCGTCATTAGCGCAGATGGTGGTGGCAGCAGTTCCTTCTATAACGTCGGTAGATACATACCAGACTCCTCAGTTTCACACCCCAGAACAAATTACCTTCATAGTCAGTACCGTGAGAACATTCCCTAAACGCGATTATTTGTAGGTCTTCCCTTTATCGAGCTGTAAAAGATTATATTAAATTTACTTATCGTGGAATGCATTTTTGTAATCACTAAATAGATGTCAAAACCGATTCCTGCGGCCATGCGATCTGCGATAGGTCTGCGGACGATCGATTGCTGGGATTAAGGGTTCGAATCCCGATTACAGCATGGATGTTCGTCTGTGGTGTTTATTTGTTGTGTGGGTATCGGCATCTGCGACGATCTAATCTCTCGTTCAGAGGAGTCCTAACGGGTGTGTCTGCGTGTGTCTAATTGTGATCTAGAAACCTCAACAATGAGGCGGTCTAGACCTAACTTGGGCTGCTGAGCCACAGGGGGAAAACAAGTAGAATTTCTATAACTTTTCTTTGCACATACGGAAGTAAAAGCCTGATACTAACTTATAATTCTCCAAGTATCACAAGAGCACAGATGTGATGGAGAATCAAGAGTGATCCGTAAAGCCAGCTTACTGCATGAATGTAAAATTGTTGTCAATAAGGGAGTCGCAAATCAGGACCCTGTCAGAAGAGGCTGCAACGCAAATGCCAACTAGAGTTGTGATTCTGCTTGCCTATCATTACTGGTAGAATCTATCTAGTTGGTTCAGGAGAATACTACTGTAAATTCTCTACATCAAAGACCCAATAGACTTTCAATTTACACAATGATTTGTGTATCTTATGACTCTGTTTCGGTCTCTGTATAGTTCATATATTTCCTTAGCCCATCTCTCGGAACGTGTGTTTCTGCCTCACCATAAACTACACTCAATTGTGATATGGTAAGTAGATCACGAATTACATGCTTAGACAGTCTGTATTTGTAACGAAACTCCTGCTAGACCAAAGGCTTTCTGGTTCTGGCTGTAGATAAGAAGATCGCTTAAGCAACTACGATTCAGCTCATAGGCTTCTATTAAATTCATCACCGCCGTCACGCTTATTCCTTAGGAATACTCTCCGAACAGATAATGAGAATGTGCCTCTAAGTGCGCTTTTTAGGCGCATTCGCAAAATTGCATAAAGCAGATATTAGCTTATTCGTGCCTGTCTTCCGTCTCTCCGTCTGTCCGCATGCAACAACTCGTCTGCCATGGATTTTAATGAAAATTGGTATTTGATTATTTTTTAGAAAGTCCGTTGAGAAAGTTCAATTTTCATTAAAATCTGATAACAATAATAGCGGGCACTTTACGTGGAGACCTACATACATTTATGATAGTATCTCGCTGAATTCTTCTTGGAATAAAAAATATTGCAGGCAAAAGTTCTAGAGGAAATGAAAACACATTTTATGCCGAATAATGTTTTTTCCGAAAATCGTGCTGTTTAGGAGATAATGCGGAAAAAGTGGTAGAGATGTTTGGACCACAGATAGCGTAATAGATGCATGAGCTTTACATGCAGGATAACTAAGGCAAAAACACACACTCAGAATACGTAATATTTATTGCTTCTACACGGAAACGATGGATACGCGAACGCGTCTCAATATTACATCAAACGCACATTGTCTGTTTTGTTGAACTTCTCATTTGCTTCACAGTAGCCAGTCCTGAATCCATCTCCGGTCTAAAGAGATGGTTGTTTTGTTTAATGGGCGAAGGACAGTTAGGAGTGTTGAAACTTATTGGACCGATCCCGTTGGCCGTGTGGTCTAAGGCGTAGGCCCTATTGATGTGATAGCGGGTTCGAATACCGCTGCAGGCAAATATGTTCTTCTCTCTTGTTTGTTTTGCAGGTAGCGACTTCTGCGGCGAGCTGATCACTCGTACAGAGGAATGCTACCGGTTGTGTGTGAGTGTGTCTAATGGGGTGCGATCTAGGAACCTCAAAAGATTCGGCCTAGACACTAGTTGGGCTGTGGCCTCACAGGAAAAAAAGGTTTATTTGTTACATAACAACGATACTCGATTTTGTGTCACTGTCTGTATTCTTGAAACTCCCATTGAACAGCAGAAAAAATCAATCCCCACAAAAAGGATTTATCTACTCTATTCTATTTTAAAATGAATAAACTACCAAACTACCTACTATGTCGAAAGGCTGCTGGCCAATTCAGTTTTTTACCTACGTCAGTCTAAACATATCGGTCTGGATCAATATCTGGGACTAGAAAATACGGTTAGCAATCCACAAATGCACATAAATGTATGAAAGTATCTTATATTATAAGTATAGTGTTCTTCCTACCTGTCTGTTATACAAGATACTTTTATATATTTGTGTGGATTTGTTGGTTCCGTTACCATATCCAGCGGGTCAGTGCACGGTTATGGATTATTTATTGGAAAACGGTTACCGACTCCTTTAAGGCGATCTGCTTATAACAAGTAACAAACATTAATTTACAAGCTTTTTATAGTAACGAACTTTGCTCCAATATTTCCCATTTCTGTACCATTTAAAAAAATTACTCAGTACTTTTCAGTAATGTTCTTTGGGTCAACCTTATAATGACCAGACAAAGAAAGAAAATTTTCTCCAAATGCGTGAGCAGAAGCAAAACACCGGATTATATGACTGTTAATGTGACCTATGCTTTCAAGATATACTGCTAAGTGCACCGTTGTAAAGACGGCATGCAGTGTTCTAGACCAGGCGATAAATTGTAAACTTCGTAAGAGAGACCCTCCAACGTGTAATTAGGCAAAATATAAATAAATGTCATAACAGTACGTTTGAGAGTAGGAAGCTGATACTCAGGTATGCAAAATAAGTGTAAAGAAAGAATTTAGTTTTTAAAATCAACATTGATAAACGGTTGTGATGTGTCAAGAATTTCGCATACCGGCCGTTCCCAAGTTAAGCTGAACAGTGCTCCGTACAGCCGAGAAATACAAAGAATGTAAAAAAGATATATCCCTCAGGCTCTCTAAGTGTATTTTCTCTGCCTTGATAGTCGTATTGCTTGCGCACATTTTTACTTCGATTTGTTGAAAACACCGTTCTTAGAAATATATACAATATACGATGTATTTGGGATAAGTGTACTGACTTTCTAGTATATAAACAAAAACCTCTATGCTTTCTTCATTTGGAAAAACAATGTGTACGAGTATAAACAAAGAGAAAATAATATCAATACATTTAAAAATCGAGCTGGCCTTTTGATATTAAAGTAAATAAGGTATCTGACCCTTTGGGTGGAAAATAATATCGGTAAAAAAGCAAACCACTTTTACCTCGATAACAAGTTCCACGGAAGCCTCAGAGATATAGCCTATTGTGCCTGCAAATAAGAACCGTACAGTACTTTCTGACGTGAGGAACACACCTTACCTCAGTCGTGTCGCGCGTTGGAACAGTTGAATCTAAAGCACTTGGTTACACACACATTACAAAAGAAACAACTGACCCAATACATGTGAGGTTTGGTACTTTTTTTTTAGAGTAAGCGACTGCACTGAATTTATAATATATATAATTATATCGAAATATGTGCATATTAAATTACAAAGGTCACTGGGTTCACTTCGTACGATAGGCTACTTCTTTCTGATCCAACGCCATTTTAATATATTACACAATAATTTAGTTAACTGAGAGACTCCATGAAACCATGGCGTGAAGTCCTTCTTCAGGAGCTAACTGGCCCTACTCGTGGGCTATTTCCTTAGCTAGTCAAGAAATTCGCCACCTTTTACAAAACCCGAAGGTCAGTTAATAATAATTTAATACACGCATACACGAAGTTGTGATAAAAATGTATGATGTCTTCTTTCCTTAAAAAGGAGCAGTGCGTGTGGCGAGGCTAGCAAGAAATAGAAGCTGGTAATCTGAAATATTTCATAGTTTAGTGATACAGTTGGGCGCTTACGTTCCAGCAGTACAGATTTCAGTTCCGTCAAATTTGAACTATAAAAATTTAATTTTCTCAAGACCGCCATATTTGTAATTGTTAAGTTATAAAGAAGTCTCGATCTGTACTCTTACATGCACGGAACCCAATAAGTGTGTTCTGTCTCAGCACAGAAATCCACGTGTTTGATTCTAGTACATAGTTACTGCCATCAGACTAACAGCTAAATATAGATGTCATTTCGTGGCTATTAGTTTCGTGCGTTCTAAATAAAAAACGAGTTAACAACATTTATATTCTGTTTGAAGTTTTGCTGCTATAAGTATTTTCAGGACCGCACGTTGAGTGCTATCACTTTATACCCCGCCTTACAATACGACACCCTTGCAGGATGCAAGAATTGTCTCCTTGTAATGTGGTATTATTTTACCATAGTCTTACAGAAAAGTGAAAATTTCGTCTACTAAGAAAAACCTACACGATTATTGTCAGTTCTTGCTCGTTAGGTCTAAAAATACACTAAGCTGTGAAGAAATAGCCGCCGTTTGTCTGAATTCCGTTATTGTTTCAACAACACAATATTTAAGATCACAGAATAATACATTTAGCGGAGGACAGTAATATAAGTGCAGAATGGAAACAAGGTACTGAATTTTACAGCCTGTGTAAACAGGGGCGTAATAATACGGGAAACCCCTATTTCTCAATTAGGTAAAACTGTTCCACTTCTTTAATTACCCTTAATTCATTCTACTTGAAACTTATATATCACAGTTTCCCACCACGCCCTCAATACTGCACGATAAGCTGCAAAAATTCTTCTCATACAGGGTGTGAAAGTGAGTGGCAGTCACCTGAATGCTGTGTCAAGGCGGAGGTGATACACTCTGAACGGGCAGTGCCGTGTCACTGTATTTGATGACAGTGAACAGACTGGAATTCGCTTCTTCCATCAAGGTATCCTAAATGAGTTCTTGCAATATTTAAATCAGTAAATATTTCGCCCAATCGAAGACGTCCTGCGTTATGTAGCACCTTCGTTCCACAGCAATCACGAAATTGCATCACACTAGGTAAAACCAAATGTTCCTGGTCCAGTGTTAGTTAGGTCTTGTGCGTTGCCTTGTAAAACTGACGAACTTACTCAGGCACAATTAATACTGAAAATTTGTGCGACTTGACAGTGGAGTGGGGGGTAGAGAGCACGAATAGAAGTAATTTGTGACTAGTGATTCACACCATGGTGTGACGCTGAAGAAAGGAAATGAATCGTTATATGTTCACACACACAGACACATGTATCAGCGGAATCAGTCATTGCACTCGATCGATGATGTCCCAACTCCCAAAACAGCTGAGCTGCTGGCTGCGCGGTTAGCAACCTCTCCTCCCATCCGAAAGGTGAATGACTGAAATGTCAGAGTTGCGTGACGTCACGACACAGAGCACCGCCTCCAACACTTGTGATAGTGAGGCGCCAGGTTCGGTACTCGACAGCCTACTGCTTAAATAATCCTCAAACGAGAACGTAATAGTCTGTATAATCTTGCTGTTTATCTGCTTTGTTGAAGAAAGTATAAATGCTCCAGTATATTCGGTACCAAGCTTGTGTTTCTTGGAGCCGGTTAAGTGACGTCACTATTACGCCACAAGTTGTTCTTCGTTGACGTTCGGGAAACCTCGGCTCCGCCATGCTAGTGTGTATCGGCTACGAACAGCGGGCAGTGATCTTGCATGCCTCTTACCGTGTGTGTGGTGAGGATTTGGGTGAATATCTGTGCTGGAAATTAGTGTGTGTGGCAATCTGACAAGAAGTGTGACAGCATTCTGATTAAAAAGTGCAATTTGGTGTACATCGCTACGTTTGTCTGCTGCTGGATCGTAGTAAGTAACAAGATATCCATCGTGAGTTCGATAGTGTGTTGTTTTGGTGTCAATGACCTTGGTTCTGAGGTGAACCGTGCTAGGCACTTGTCAAATGGATACAGACATCTCATTTAACCTGCTACTTATACGACAATATTGAAATTTACGTTTATCCTTCATTTCTATACTTCGATTTTACGAAAGCAAACACATCCATTGTAACTGAAGTATTATCAGCGCAGCAAAGTTGGCAAAACTTTTTTGCTGCGCAGTTTGTATTCGACTTCGAAAGACTTCCCGCGTGCTCCTAGATGCTTTTGATATTTTAAAAGTATCTTCAGGAACTTTAGTTAATACGAAGCATTCAGTAGTTTTTACTGTTGTAAGAATGCCTTTGGAACATTCCGCAAGTCGGACGTTTTAGGGTATAACTTTGCAGTATACTCGTTTTTTTGCGTTATGTAATTAAGCTCCGTTTTTGTTTAGGACATTAACTGTTCACAAAGGCCGAATGCGGGACGTTATAAGCGATCACTGCATCCTACGTTCGTTCATATTGTAGGACCGAGTTCGAGTGATGCGCGGGCCGATGGTCACAGAGTTGCCAAAGACGAAAACTGAAGTCGGCATTTCACTTAATTACCCTTAACCTATACTTTCTATCCTTTACTTCCATTTTCCAGGTTCGCCATTTAAGAAGCTTATAACCTACGCATTACATGATTGAAAACATATTCTATAACAATAATTACGTCATCCGTTATGTACCCAAGAAAATTTATACCCACGAATCGATCCTACAGAATCTTAAAAAGTAATATTTTAACCATAATTCAGCACCTTACGTAATATAACCATAAGTTGACAGAGAAAGAATTCCAAACAGCTGCAATACCTCCTATGTCAAGATTTATTTTTACAACATAACTTTATATAATACTACTATTTTATCTAACAATGAGATCTCATGTTTTCTTGTAGTACTTTACGTTGATAAGTTCCTCCCAAGTATTTCGTATATGTTGTGTATTATCTGAAGATGCCTAAGTTGGTCGAAGACAATACGTACCTGACTCGAAGATGTAATTTCACAGCCCAGTACATTTTCTTTATATTATGCACTTTGAAATCTGCAAATGGTTAAGGTGGAGAGGAAGATAGAGTATTCTTCTGCTTATTTAACCATAATGTTTTGTTAGTTTTTAGCGTGACAGCCCCCAGTGGGGCAGGGCCTCCTCCTTCACGAGGTTTCTAGATCACACATAACGACGCACCAGAGTCGGCGGGACTCCTCTGGACGAGTGATCAGCTCGTCGCAGAGACCTCTACCTGACAACACACACAACACTCAAAACAGACAAACGTCCATGTCCCCGGTGGGATTCGAACCCAAATCTCAGCAGGCGAGCGGCCGCAGACCTGCGCCTTAGACCGCGCGACCAGTAGGAGCGGCTGACCATAATGTAGTAATGTAAATTATGGATATAAAAGAATTTTATTTCATTGATTTCTGTACGGTTATAATTACGATCTCAGTTACTAGTTTACTTCATGGCTGTTAGTGGGAGGAGATTTCATTTCCCTAAAAGAGGAGTTGATATTAAGAAAGATTTTTCTTCCATTGTGCAACAGCCGCTAGTTGTACAGAGCCTCCACATTATCGAGGCTTCACGATCACACTCAGACACACCACACTCGGTAGGACTCCTCAGCCCGACGCAGAGACCTCTACTTGAAAACACGCAACACTCAGGAGAGACTGACATCCATGACCTCGGCGGGATTCGAACCAGCAATCCCAGCAAACGAACGGTCGCAGATCCACGCCTTGGCACGCGGCTATTAAGATTGGCAAGGATGATATTAAGGAAACACTGTAACTGGGGTCTTGGGGCTGAGGATAGCGTCTCGTGCCTGGTTCTTACGAACGCATTAATTAAATTAGGTTACACAACGATGGAGAATTTCTGGACTGACTGGGTAGATGTCAGCTTCTACAGGACTTTTCTACGTCGAATTAGCTGCATGACAAACTATACGAACAGATCCGTCGGTTATAACAGACATTTATGACACGTGGATTGTACTATTGGAAGCCGTGATAGGGCGTGATTGTGGGACTCTGTGAATGTGAATTATTGAGTGATTCAAGGGTAAAAATATATCAGGGTTGACGTGTTTTATTTGGGTGCTTGAAATTCCAGTGTCAATACATTGTTCCTTCAAACATCATTACAACTCGTAAGTACAATGGAGGAGAAAATATTCGCGGTACAGTATTGTGCAAATGTTTTACTTTCCGTAATATCCTATTTGCTGCGGAAATGAAGCCCGGCGTCCGTCCCGTGTACATTATTTTTCGTAATTTCCGTTTCTTTAACAGAGAGTTTATCAACTGGTGATCTACTGGCGCTGAGGGCCCTCGGGGTCTAATTGGCGTTATTTTAGAGGTCTTTACACATTTTAACACAGGTGGAAGGGAATTACAGTTCTAGTGGAGGAGACTAGCATGCGCGCACCTACGTACGCACACACACACGTACACGGGCGCACACACACATGCACACCTGTTACTGCTTCCCAGAATTCAAAATAAACAGAATGCTATATGCACGATTAGTAATAAGAATGAGGTCACATAACATAAAACAACGCAATCCACGAACTATTTTGTCTCTTAAGTACAGCTACGCGGTTAAAGATGAGTAGGACGATAAGAACATTCCTCGAACTTTATCTACACCAGTTTGCATAAGGGACTTGATACTACTGCGTACTTTTTGTAAAAGAAACTAATTTTTAAATTTATTTAACTGTAACTATTGCAAGTACAGCCTTGGGGCTCCTCATAACAGAGTAGAATGTATGGCATTATACTTTCGCGTAGTTTCTAGAATTAGTACTTTCGAAAATTGCCTGAAGATGGCCAAACAGGGCAGCCTAAGCATGTAGAAACGCAATAATTGGGAATGACTGACCTATAAATACAAGAATGAAGTGCAAACAGTATCTTAATTAATGCACTGCATGTTATTTTTCTACAATTGGCAGCATTTATTTCTTTTACTTCGTTTCAGCGCCGAAATATTTTTGTTTTTGTCGTCACTTATTTGCACATAATGTCACAGGCTGAGACAGATGGTGTTAACTCTCTTTTCGCAAGAAATATGGAAATGCGTGTCACGTTGTGCTTTCTGTTTTATTGCAAGTGTTTAATGTGGGTAAAAACATGAAGTTTTGTCTGTGATAATACCACAGAAAAGCTATAGTTCTCATTAGGCAGATAACACGTTTAGACGAGCTTGTAATATATATAACGCTGATGTATGGATTGTAGTTCTGTTTCTTGTGTCGTTATCTAGCGATATTGTCTTCGTATGAGTCAAAGTTAAAGGTGCAGGCACAGAGGAGAGGAAGAATTTTATCTCCAACCCCTTTGCAACCTTCGCACTGGTGGTCAATACCACGCCCCAGCCGCTTTACGCCTGGGAAAGACCCGATACCCGTTGTACAGGAGTTTAGGTGTGCCTCCGGTTCGGTCTGGATCAGTGCGGAAAATCTCGCCGCCACCGGGATTCGATCTTCATGTGAACAGTATGACTGTTTCTTGGTTTCTGTCACTGCTGTTGCTAAGAAGCGTTTGACCAGGCGGAAAAGAGACGTTATGTTTTAAATTCTTGTTATAGTCGTGGTGAGCGAGACTGTGTGTGTGGAACTACGGCTTCTGACACATTGCCCATCCACCGGGTGATAAATTAGGGAATATGGAGCATGGGTGGGATATGACTGACAGGAGGAAAACAAAAGTACGCAGAGAATAACCCGTCACAGTGCCGCATTATCAACCACAAATCCCACACTAACTGCCCTGGGATTGAAACAGGACCAGCGGTGATAAGCAGGCGTTTACGCCGGGTAGTAGGAGAATATGTCGCTAACACTACGCTTTGTACAGGCGAGTCTAAAGGGTATTATACCTTACGGTTATCGTGTTTATTCTGGGTTATGACTAACAAGGTAGAAGGGACGGGAGAAGTTGCCGTGGATTATTTACAGTTCTTTTGGCATAACCTCGGAGTTTGCACCAGAAATAAGACAAACTGCGAAAATTAGCGTTGAGTGAATGGAGGTTTCATATAAAGCAGGTAACGTGTATCTGAACAAGGCCAGTATTACGATTTTGTTTTCTTTATATCAAAATATACCAGACAGCACCATTGTACTGATTCGGTGTTCGGGCAATCAGTGACTTAGTTTTCCTTTTATATAATAGAAATCAAAGATTTTTCAGTTGTGTTTCGACCGTTCGGTGAATGATTGTTTCGATATTAATGAATTTAGGTAATAAGAAAAATCGATACTAATAAATGCTTTTATTGATTTTCTCTTCAGTTTGCTTAGCATAAAAGGTTACGTGCTTGTATTCTTGGTGTCCTTAGTTCATTTCGATCGTTGCCATTAACTGAATGCAAACATGAATTCAAATATGCTGCTGGAAGCGTGGGAAGGTACAGGTGACACAATCAGTGTTAAGGCAAGGACAGGCCGTGAGTGTTCAAGGAAGCTGAGGCTTCCAGATATCATGACAGTCGGCACATGAAGGTGGTAAGTTTGTCAGCCCTATGCACCGACCGCCTTAATCCCACCCCCAGTAAATATTCCTAGTACTGAGTCGGCCCCAGGGCAATGGTGTGGCCGGAAAGATTAGGTCCGTCGGGAATCGAACCCTCGATCTTGCGGGTTGTAGCACAGTGCCTCAACCAACTGCGCCACCGCGTGCCCCCCCAGGAGCATGCGAAGCGTGGTAGAAACTCGCAATTATGGGGGCGGAAGACCAAACCTAGTGGCGACTGGTGCCTGGCTCGCAAGTTTGCTTCTCGTGAGCATCTCCACCGCCACGCTTCAGCAGTTGTAATCTGTGTTTCTTAAACAAAGTTTTTCCCTCGTGCATAGGGACAAGAAACAACAGATTTGCCGTAGACCTGTCCCAATTTCTACAGTACAAATAATAATTTACACAACAACAGGTATAAATTTATTAATTCCGAATACAAATTTTATTCCTTTGTGTGGTATGTTTTTAATGTCCATGAGAGACTTATTTATCCACACTGAAGATTGTAAATTTAAAATTATGTTGCAGGGCTTTGAAATAATTTAACTTGTCAGAAGTCAGTCTTCTAAAGACATTGCTTTGTAACGCGGTTACTTGATTGGCCCAAAATTCTGTCTTCCTCCTCGCCTATCGATCACATCAATAAGCGGCAAAAAGGGAAATAAAATATTGGAAGTGCTGTTCGACACAACGTATTTTCTCACTAAAAGGAATTAAAAACAAAACAGTCGGCATTTGTGAAATAACATTTCTTTTCTATTGGCGCAGTGCATAACGAGGAGCTAAATGATTTGTACTCATCACCCAATATTGTGCGGGTGTTAAAATCGAGAAGAATGAGATGGGCTGGGCATGTGGCGCGTATGGGTGAGGAGAGGGGGGTATATAGGGTCTTCCTGGGGAAACCGGAGGGAAAGAGACCACTGGGGAGGCCTAGGCGTAGATGGGTGGATAATATTAGGATGGATCTCCAGGAGGTGGAATGTGGGTATATGGACTGGATTGGACTGGCCCAGGATAGAGATAGGTGGCGGACGCTTGTGAGTGCGGCAATGAACCTTCGGGTTCCGTGAAATGCGGGTAATTTCTTGACTAGCTGCAAACCAGTTAGCTGATCAAGAGGGACTCTGCACTGTGGAGTGAGTAAGTATTGGCGCAGTAAGAATGTCAGATCATTAATTGAACTTGCAGGAACAATTATTCCTTTTTAACTGAAGTTATGTGGAATAGTTCAGGGTATGGAAAGCCACCCTGATTCCCAGCTCCACTTTGAAAGTTCATGGCTCTCTTTCACCCCATGTATTGCTAGAGGCAATGGTAATTTTGCCTTGAAGTTCTATCGTTTTTTATATTATTAGTACACTTCCAAAAATTATGCCAAGTCATCTGCCTTACTTAAAATTTGTTTGCGATATAGAACAAATTAAAACGAAATATGTCTTACATTATATTCGATTGCACACAAGAGTTTACTCTCGTCATTGCCGATTTAACTAATAACAATGATTATATATATATATATGTGTGTGTGTGTGTGTTTGTGTGTATGTAATTGTGTTTTTTTCGAATTCTTAGCGATCTTATGGAAGTGACGGCTGTATTTTCAGCTAACAGTTTTCTACCAGATATTGCACAATTCGTGATTTGTGTTTATGTATTTCATTTAATGAAATTAGTTAATTAAATACCTGTCTAATGACTACTTCGCCTGTAGAACTTGCAGTATGGTAAGCGGGTATGCCGGTCCCAGTGGCCGCGCGGTCTAAGGCGTAGGTCTGCGGCCGCTCGCCTGCTGAGATTGTGGGTTCGAATCCCACCGGGGACATAGATGTCTGTCATGAGTGTTGTGTGTTGTCAGGTATAGGTCTTTGCGACGAGTTGATCACTCGTCCAGAGGAGTCCTACTGAATGTGATGCGTCGTTGTGTGCGATCTAGAAACCTCGTGAATGGGGAGGTCCTGGCCCATTGGGGGGCTGTCGCGTCAAAAACAAACAAATACGAGTATAACGGGTAGAGCGACGGAGTGCAGCAGTCTTTACCAACCGCGGAAGCTATGTGCCTGAACAAGCACAGAGCTGGCCAAACTGCGTTTGTCCAGGCCAAAGCCTAATGGGAAGTTGTAGGACAAGAGGACGGCGACTGTTTTTTGACACTACTCTGTGCGTAAGTACGTACGTTCGTTCGATCAGACATGCTCTCCACATACGGCTAAAAAAGTTCGAGACGTTGCGTCTCCATTTATTCTGCCTTCTTTCTAGAAGTCATGAGTAACTTTTACACCGTCTGAAGCCGCGCACAGTATTGCTAGCTGCTTGCTCTCTGCTACGACGTTTCACTTTCTAAATTTCTCTGCTGCTTTCCTTTAATTAAATTTTACCGCTGTACTATTGTGTATTCGTTTTAAATGAAAGCAAAGACTGGTCAGATATACGCGCATTTGGGGGTGAGTGAGAGACAGAGAGAGAGAAAGAAAGAAAGAAAGAGAAAACAAAGGATAGATTGTCTCAGCAAAAACTATCTCTTGTAGCAGAACTCGAAGATTCTTCATAGCTAATGTCAAATTCTGTTAGTTGTGACTACCCTAAGCCAGTTCCACCCAACGTACATTTTCACAACCTATTTCCTTAAATTCGTCTCAATATTATCCTGCAATCTTCTCGGTCAGCCAAGTGGATGGATATCACACAGTTCCCCGAGCAGTATTCTCTAAATTTATTTTTTACTCCCCTTCCTGTAGCTACATACCTAACCCGCCATCATTACTATAAAATGCAACGTTACGTATAATGTTATGTGGAGATTTACCGACATGTTCTGTTGTACCTCTTCATCATGTGGAGCTTAGAGGGACATACATGTGGAAAACTTTGGGATGTATTTTCTCAGTTCTGTCCAACTTTCCGCCCTGTCAGTTCCCACTTTCTTGCTTAATTTGATTCTATATGAGTCTATTTAATACAGCTTTATAAAATAACTTGCCGGCCAGCCATGAGTCACGTGCATGCGTGTAATTGCGCCTAATATCAGGTAACAAGAGTAACTGTGCAGCATGTTGCTTGTAAACACGGTTCAGGCGGGTTCGTTGACCGCCCGATGAGAATAAATCGGGAATGTTCGGGTGAATTCGACAAACAAGAACGAAAATAGATAAAACAGTGTCAGGCATTGAAACATGAAATTATGAAAACTGAAGGTAGTTCTGTTTCTTTTATACAGATCCGTTGTCAGAGGTGTTGATCTTCGTGACCTTTTAGGTGTGACAGGCTGCGGGGGAAGGTTCCCTTCTCGCGGCCTCACCCACGCGTCTTCACATTGCAGTTTTCCAAGAATGAGCAGAATAGAAGGAATGCGGATTGCCGATCACCAAGTTTCTTTATAACGCTCTTGAATTCTGGAAATACGTGTCATCGTGGTAATCTTGAATTAAGGAAATACGTGTTGTTAAAATACGCTTGGGGTAAGGAAATACGCGTCAATGTACCGCTCTTGATAAGGTAAATACATGTCATGTACCGCTGGAGGTAAGAAAAATACGCGACGTTCTATTCTTGAAGTGAGTAAATTCGGGGTATTGTAGCCTGCTACGTTTGAGGTAAGGAAATAGATGTTCTAACAGAGTAGTGGATGGTCTTCAGTGGATATTTTCAGTTTGCTTTCCTTATTTCTAAAGAAGGAAAGAAATGTGGGAAAGAATGTGGCAGACGAAAGGAGTGAAAATAAATAATTAAGATTGAGAATTAGAAATGTAATCGAATATATTATAATACAAGTAATTAAAAATGCAGACAGAAAGAAAACTGAAAATATGTAAAATACTGAGTCTTCACGGAAGTGCTGAAGACGAAAGTCATCTCTTACATGACGCCGTGTCCTTTATTGACAGACAGCAACGTTTCGAAGAACTCGCCGCCTGCGACTGCACATACCAAGCAGTCATAAACCTGGAGGCTGCAAGCTCCCCCGAAATGTTGGTAACTACAGTGTACCGTATAAGACGCAAACCAAAGATCGGATATGTATAAACCCTCAAACAAGAAAATAAGATGGTGTCCCACGCCCCTGTGGAGTGGACACTTCGAAAATTTGCCGAGTCGTTTAGCTCAAGTTCGCTGCCTAACTTCAGTTATGTTAGCTACCAGTGGCGCGGTAATTCTGTGATGGATACAATAAGTTTTACTTTTTTCACATGAAGGAGTTTATGTGTTGGACAGTTTGTTTTACGGACGAAGCTTATTTTCACTTCAATGGATACATTCATTGTCAAAACAGTAGTGTATGGAGTGCTGAAAACCCACGTGCACTGCATGGAAACCCACTACATTCGTCTAAGATTGGTGTTTGAGGCTGTCTGTAGCGAAGACGGACGAGACAATTGCTGCGAAAGATTATCCACATTTTTTACTCAGTTTCGTTGCTCTGCTGGAAGAGTATAAACGATATTGCTGGCTTCAGCAAGCTGGGGAGACCGCCCATACTGCGAAAACAACCATTTTCTTGCAGGGCCCTTTCGGTTATCGTACTGCTTGTCATGGCCTTTGGCCCCCACGATCCCTAGTCCCTATGCCACCTGACTTCTTTCTGTGTGGATTTCTTAAAGCTAGAGTCTACTTCAATAACCCAAGAAATATGGAGGACCGTAAACCTAACACTGGACCGGGGGGGGGGGGGGGGGAGCTGGGAAAAGGAAAGGTAGCCTCCCCTCCTTCAAGAGGGGGGGGGAATTTTAAAGATTTTTTTTTAATACATCTTG
>Ga0123354_10001714_pt1 | contig 27476 bp, 14 predicted proteins | sample TergutLab28metaG_2_FD_97872 | JGI IMG/M metagenome (GOLD analysis project Ga0123354, IMG submission 97872) | Labiotermes labralis P4 segment gut microbial communities from Petit-Saut dam, French Guiana - Lab288 P4 | ecosystem: Host-associated > Arthropoda: Insects > Digestive system > Gut ... | reverse complement strand
CAGGTTGTCTTAGGGGAACCTAAGATCTTACTGTATGCATGCACGCAGACGTGGTGTAGAGATCTCTACACCACGTCTGCGTGCATGCATACAGTAAGATCTTAGGTTCCCCTAAGACAACCTGAAGATGACCAGTACAGGCCGAAACATGTAGTTGTCCATTATATAGTCATTAAATACACCTCATGTGACACAGTTGTGTTTGACTATATACAATTTTCCAAATAAGTACGATTTGATTTACAATCTGCGATGACGCTAAACATCGCATATATTTTGTATTATAAAAGGGACGCGTGAAGTAATGACGAGCAGACCACGCACAACACTTACATGTATTCAAGTTCTGAAATAGGACAGTAATCATTTATTACTGCATGACTTATTATGTCAAATGGAACGTCTGGGCGATTGCTATTGTTCGGACGTTAACTTTTCTGTTCTGCAAAAGTCCAGACCGGCTCTGAGGCCCAACCAGCCTTCTGTTCGGTGGTTGCCGGGGTTCTTTCCCAGGGGTAAAGCTGCCAGGGCGTGATGATAACCATTTTCCTTCATCTAGCCCCGAGGTGAGTAATGAGTGGAGCTGTGCCACTTCTCTCCCATACGCTTTCATGACGTGGACAGAAACTTTTGTCATATCTTAATGTTGTAAGGCCCTTTCCTCTTTTGACGTTACATAGTCAATACAGTTGATAAACTGTCGTTAAGTTACCAGCCGACCAACTAACTTGATATTTGAATTTTACGTTCAGGTGACCGTGCATCGTGATAAATTCTTATAAAAACCAACCAGATGCACTAATTTCTCAAATTTATTTTTGGAATAAAACTTTACATGTTGCGGACAGTTCCTCTGTCCATCATCAGGAGTTTTTCACTGTACACGCAGCAGTGGTATATTTCATGCAGGTTTGCTGACAGCTTGTGATCAGGATCAGGATCCTACGTGTAAGGTGAAAAACTCCTGATGGAGAGAGGAACTGTCCGAAACATGTAGAGTTTTATTCCAAAAATAAATTTGAGAAATTGGTGCATCTGGTTGGTTTTATTATAAGAATTTAACTTGATGTTGTGTTAGATTAGACGTGAAGGAGTGGACTTTTGTGACGATGGTTTTGCTGTCAGTACATTGTCTGTTTTAAAAATATCATTAACTATTTAATTTTGGCGTGTTCAGTTATTTTAATTGGGGCGGCTTTGTAGTGCAAAAGGATTCAGTTCTTTGATGAAGCTCGCAGCAGTGTGACGACTGTTTAGCCTAAAACTGCGGATAGCACTTTTTATCGTTTCCATAACATTTGTGTTTTCGCGTGTGCAGACTAACGTGTGATGTTTGTTTATGCAAACAGAGCCACATTTTCACATCTCGTTGTGACTTTGGGCTCTCTGATAGAATAGATAGTTGTCTGCTCATTGGGGAGAAGATTGGTCTGTCTGTATGCATGTCTGTCACGGGGACTTAGTGGTCAATTTTTATTTTGGTATGACAAACTCATCTCCCTCTCGGACAGACTGTCCGTCATGCAGAAACACAGGAAGCCATTATACAGATCTTTTCAACACAGCAACCGTTAAATAGTGTATGCCGACCCTACCACCGGACTCCTGGGTGAAATGTCCAACAAGCGGAAACCCCATTGTTCTGCTGTACAAATTGTAAACAAAATTTACATTACTTATCCTCTGACTTATCCTCTTGGTATAGGTGCATCGTCTCCGTTACGGCTATACTATATAGGGACTGTAGGAATTCTTCTCCCACGGTTCACTATGTAGTGGCAGGTACGGCATGCGTTATTTTGTGATGAATCCGGGACACTGTTGCCGAATATTCAGATCAACAGTAGAGTGATGTGATTTTATTTTTGTAATGTGCCTCTAATTACATACTGTGTTACTCAATTATTATACCAACTACTGCACATATATAAAATTTATACATTAAAACATTAAAACGCTCCGACATGTTTCGGTCCTAGGACCATCATCAGGGAGCCATATCGTCCTTGCTAAAGTCACAATATAGAGCGTTTTAATGTTTTAATGTGTAAATTTTATAAATTTTTTATATGTGCAGTAGTTGTTATAATAATTGAGTAACTCGACAACATGCACGGTGTAACAACGAAAATACATACTGTGTCTTAGAGCTGTGCTGCTCGGCTATCATGTAGCAATTAATGCTAAGGCATGAATGACAGACAACGCTACAGAGACTCCGTGAAAGTTTACCTGAACTTTGTACCTACTCGTCAGGCTGCTCACGTTTCAGTGGAGTCTTAATGCTTGCCACGTCGAGTGAGAACATCTGGAGTTAGAGACTCTACAACGCTTTCGATTCTTTTCGTCAAAAGGTCCTTGTCATCGGTTTTGTCTTCGCACCTCTTGTTGTGTACATTGTGGTAGATGAAACACAGACTAACGTCCGTATGTCGCGGTGGTCATGTTTTCGAACTTTCTCTTTCAAAACATCGTTGTATCGGATATTGTCACCTTTACAAATATATCTACCACATATATATGTATATATAATACACACACACATATATATATGTTGTGCTTTAGCCTGCAGCCCGGACACTACTCCAGCCTAACCGCACCTAACCTCCCAACAGACCGAAACGACCCATGTGGTAATCAACATCATACTCACGAGATCCTGATAACGGGCATAGTAATGCCCGAAACATGTTGAGCCTTTAAGAAGTACAATAAAATAATAAGTGACATCTAGTTGGTTTTTTATTCTTCAGTTACATTTATATATATTTGCTGGTCGAGCCGGGTTTCGGGGTTTGAATTCTGGTACACTCCCACCCGTCCTCTTATTCAAAGGGCACTGGCGTTCTTTCCGAAGGGTAAAGCATTCGGGTCGTGAAGTTAAATCGCCTTCTATACCCGAGGTTAAGAATGAGTGGAGCTACACCCCTGCTTTTTCCTTGTGCATCCGTGGCATGGACAAGAAAAACTCCAATTTTTCGCTAACAAAATAAGTTGCTAGTTCAGCTACGTAAATAATTTACTAATTAACTGATTGGTTTTCGAACTAGGCGGTACGGTGCATTTGATTTGTTGCTCTTACAAAGCCTTCTGTTATGGTGGGACCAAAGGTTCATCATCTCAGAAGTTAGCTGTTAGCTTCTTCTGTGTCAGCTGAAGCAATTCCCACGGTGTTTTTATTAAGGAGTTACTCGATTTGAGTCTCGACTGGCAGATGAACCGCTTTGAAATGGTCTTGGTTTTCTTCACAGTCGGAGTAATCTGTATCGTCATGTCAGTCCACAGAGGCACGTTAACCCGGTTTTTGCTAATCACACTGGCAGATAAACCACTTACTTCTTCTTCCGAATTAGAAGTATACCATATTCTTGTAAATTTCGGCCGGAATTTTGTTCACGTTATGTATTTCACCATGTGTGTTACTCCGTCCGAGATTCGAGCATGTTATCTTTGTAGCTTGTCGCACGCGTTTTATTTGAAATATTCGTTATCGTTGTTACTAGAGTATTTGTAGAGAATTTCTATAAAGCGTTACGCATTTCGGCGATCCGACCACCCTGCCTTATCCGCCCATGTGTTTGGTGGGGGTGAAGCGTAAGATCGTTGAGCTAATTGTTAAATCACCGTCTTCACCTTCCCTTTGCTTCAACTTCCTGTTCTCGTAATATCTCTAGCAATCGTGTTCCTTAATCTGTGTTCCTCTCTCAGACCGGGAGACGTTTTAGTTCCTCTTTGGTCTAGTATACCTTGTTCTGAAACACCTTCGATCTTTCTGTCTTTTATCAGAGCCTGAGAGACTTTCATATCCTTTTGGCATTAGTATTTCTTATTATCAGACATCCCTAATCTCATTATTTTTTTTTCCCGTGAGACAGATATATATCTGTGTTCGGTCATCACATTCCTTGATTCTGTGAACACCATCACTACCAGAATGTTATTAGCTCGGTCCATAGTGCCATCTTTTCATTGACCTCGTTCTTGATACGCGGACCTCAGATCAATTTTTATCGCATGCATTTCGCGGCCGCGTTCATCTGAACTATATTAAAAATTCCAGTTCGTACCTCAGAGAGAACACAGTCCGTGTCCATTATGAACACCAGTCCTTAAAGAGTGTATAGGGAATCGATCACTCTTTTGTTATGAGATTCATACGAAACCCGCCGCATATCAAAATTCAGAGTTTATTCAATTTACTGCAGGTGGTACCACTGGTTTTTGAACGGTTAACGACTTCGATAATATTGTATGCAAGGACGTTGATATCTGGGAGCAGCAGTAGCAGTTAGGTGTAGTTGAGATGAATATAAGTTAAGGGAATGCTCATTGTTATTGTTCGTGCTAAAAACTTTGTAGGTACTGAAGCATTAACGTTTGAGGAGTGGGCGTAATTATTCAGCCTGTTAATGCCCGCCGGCGTCACTTCAAGTGCAGTGGAGTACTAATCAAACTGTTCTGATAATAATGGAGACGTTATTAATAACGAATAGCTGGAAGGTCATAGGTCCTGCTTGTGACATGCGTGTTTCCGGTACTGCTGGTTTAACACAGCTGTGTGACAGACACAACTATAAGCACTTTGCTTCTATTGTCTCGTCATACTACAGTAACGAATCACACAATCAATGCATCCCTGCTACACAGACTTTCCTGTCTCATTCGTAGCACGCAAGTACGTCTTAACATTACAAGCTTGTCATTGTGCTTTGAATTAGAGGCGCATCGGCTTTCGAAAGCCCATCCCATGTTAGCTGAACAGAAATTAACGAGATACGGTTACGAACGGGTCTTGAAAGAACTTGTCCTTCTTAATTTTGTTGTATTGTAACCGGACAAGGCCGGTGAGTCTGAGGAATACCACTAACTATTTTAATTTTTAGAGGGTTAGTACCGCGGTCTTCCCTCCACCGATCGCGCTGTCACCTCCTACATCCCGCCCACAGCCAGTTCTATCCAAGTGCTCCCTTATATCCCCAAGATTCATTCACCCTTAAATGGCGACTGTAGTATTTGCCGATGTGTCGGGGTTTCTTTATTCCTTCAGGTGGCTTGAACTCGAAAGTGGATTCAATGCATTCTTAAGCGTGTTAGATCTAGACACTGGTCACGCAGCACTGTGTTGCACTGTTCGGCAGTCTATTGCCGAACAGTGCAACACACATACACCAATAAGGACCTAATATATGCAGCCACACCACCACCGTATTAACCACACACCGATGTATTTTAGTGGACTATTTTAACAACTGTAACTTTAGTAAGCACAAATTAATGCGCTCCCTGTTGATGGTGTAACTGTAACACCGAAATATGTCGGAGCTGTTTTAATGTAAATTTTAATATTGTTTTTAAGACAACTCGCTAGTGCGTCAGTTGGTGAATAATAAACCTTTTATAATCTCTAGACATGTTTCATATTTCACGTGCTTCCTACATCGACCCACTTATCTTATCCGTCTTCATTTGTTGACGCCAGTATTTAGCACTTTTTGTTTACAGTTTTTTTTTAAATTTAATTCCGCCATCTTGCCAGGGGGTGTTCCTTGTGTTATCCCGTACTGAAGTGTGCACCATTTTTTTAGCTCCCTTACCCTGCTGCGTATCCCGCACACATGATTTCCTTTGATTAGATCACCCTTAAGAATATTATGTGACGCGCTGAAATTATGAAAGCCCTTATCGTGCAGTTTCCTTCCCTCTGCTCTTATTTCCCTCTTCTTAAGGTTCATCTGTTCTCCTCAGCATCCACTTATTAAGCACATTCCATTCCCCCCCTCCCACCTTAATGTAGAACCCACGTTGCTCAGTCATTCAAGACAGCAGGGGGAGGCTTGTATATTTTCGTACTTACGTGTTTAATGTAGGAGACAGGCAATCAGAAGATCCTGAACAGAAATGTGACAAAAGTCAGAATTTAAACATTTTTAGTTTTTTCATGAATGTGTGTTGTTTATGTCTTAAGGTCTTTGCTAAGCATTTTAATTGCGTTCGCGTTTTCGAGTGATTCAGTATTTGCTTGTATCTCAGTACTATGACAGTCCAGAATTCTGATGTCAAGACGTGAGCAAATACAGTCGCAGTTGGCGAGTTTCGAATTGCAGGTTTCGTATCTTTTTTTTTTTAAAGTGATTTCTGTGTTTTAATAAGGGAGGACCACTAGTCAGTCCTTGACGAAGTCTTGAAGTGCAGAGTGAATTTAAGACTTTATAAAGTTCACACACCAACAAATGCACTCTTTATTAAACTTGATAAAGTTTTAAAATCTACGTTAAAAATCACTTCGACTTGCTCCTACATGTATAGGTCTTTGAGCACGACCACATTCATGGAGCCTTCATTAGAGCCTAGCTAAAGTTATATTTGATTAAGATTCGGTAAAAAAAATTATGTCGTCTATAGATATCAAAATGCACGGTACAACGATAAAAAAAATGAACGTAAGACCTTTATTTTCTGAGGGTTTCGGCCCTGCTGGGTGTGAGTTATGGGATTCGGCGGTACTTTCTAGAGACTTTGGCTGCTCAGAGCGGTTTTGTATTTGGACCATATCGTAAATTGTAATTGAGTAAGTGTTTGGTGGGGGACCGCGGTAGCACAGTGGCTAAGGTGCTGTGCTACAAATCGGAAGGTCGCTGGTTCGATTCCAGGTGGTGTCATTGTAATTTTTCATTGACATAATCCTTCCGATCACACGATGGCCCTGGGGTCGACTCAGCCTCTGACAGAAATGAGTACGAGGAGTATTTCCTGGGGGTAAAAGCGGCCGGTGCGTAAGGCTGACAACCTTGACACCATTCTGGGCCATTGTCACGTAATCTTGGAACCTTAACTTTCTGGAACCCTGTGGGCACCTCGGGACCTGTAATGGGATTGATATACCTCTTTTTTTTTTAAAGTGTTATCTCACGTAATCAGCACTACTATTCATCTATCATGGATTGAGTTTTTGAGAACGTTGTATGTTTTCTGGCTTCCTAATAGGGCCCGAAATACATAACTCTATCCTGGGTCTAATTGTTTTGCATTATCACACAGTTCTACCTTTCCTTCTCCATAACACTATTATTGAATAGTCTGTAGCCGCAGATATTCTCTGAGTGTCTTATTGAGACCTGTGTTAAAGAATAGTGGAGCTTTCCCTCGACCCAATTCTTCTTCACGGCATAGTTTGTAAGAACAGGGACAGTTTTTCCTGTTACTCTTTGATGATGGTGAATGTGTGTGAGCTGGCTACCCAAGTGACACATTCGAAGAATTATTTGCTTCCTTATCTCGATCTCTTAACGAACAAAGAAGAGAAGAATGATGGGACAGGAGGACGAAACAAGGGAGGGAAATAAAAGAAGCAGAGAGACTAATACAGGGGCAGAAGAAGTTCTAATTCATTGGGGATACGCTCTGATAAACATGAGTGATAACCGTATTGATGTCTGTCTGTAAATAACGTTTAAAAGTTATCTGGAACGGATGGAGCGTGTTAACAGCAGGGCACAACCACTTCACGGCTGCTAACGAACTGTGATTTGTGCAAACGGAAACTCAGCACACGCATTTCTGTGTGTCTATGCTATTAGCTTGGCGAGGTAAATGCAGAACACTCGACTGGTTAATTGGCGTATTGAGACTAAACTTCGGTTTCATCTGTAGACCCAGCTGAACTTTTTCACGGGTCACATTGCCATTACTCATGTGAATTCATTGCATTTTGGAAGGCCTACATTCCACTTCCTTCTTACTCGGGACAGGGTTTTGCTGTACGTGACTTTGGCTGCAGTGTTTCGTTGCATTGGGACTATAGATGAACATTATAAAATGCGTTCCTGTATACCGTTTACTGAAAAGTCTGTGAAGAAGGCACTGCATAGCCTTCTGTTTCAATAGTGAGCCAGACAAATTTCTGGAATACAGTTATGGAATCTAGTGACCCGTATTAACCAATCAACTACTATAACACTGGAACAGTGGGTTCGAATCCCGGTCAGGTAACGGATGTTTGACACGGCTTTCTCTTTTTCTCTTGGTCTTCCGTAAGCCTCATAGCCATGCAAGATCACGTACTGCTTGTGCCAGATATTTAAGAAACGGAGGAATAGCGTAGAAGGTAAGACACGAATCGGGTGTAGTTACAAAAGAAGAAGGACAAACAAGAGTGCATAAGCGATCCCCACGTATTGGCGCTGATGTCAATTTGTGAGACACAAACCGAGCCTTGCGCAGTTAATCGCGCCTCCCACTCACGCAAAGATTATACGCTCCTAGTTTCAAAAGCAGACTGTGTAAGGAAATAATGACTGTTATAGTCCTTTACTGTATTTATGTTTTGTAGCACGTACAGATTTGCTTTTCGACATTCACTTAAAATTTCTTTTGACGATTTGCCCCGGAGATTATGTAGGGTTTATATACGATGATTTCGAGCCAAACAGAAATCCGTGTAGTAGTTTTTAAACACGACAGAACTAGGATAGCTCAGCCGCTATATCGACTAGCCTTCAGACTAAGCGACCCACGAATCAATGGAGCAGTACTCCACTCCCTTCTACGCCTTCATGACATGCATAGGCCTGGGGAAAGGTAAAAAGAGTTAAGGTCCATGTTCATGCCATGAAGGCATATGGGGCGGGGGGGGGATAGACGTATAGCTCCACTCATTTTTACCGCAGCACTAGATGGATCGTGGCGTGCACAGAACCAGATGTAATAGAGATGTGTTTAGTAGTTTGGAGATTAATCATAAGGGAAAGCGGACACTCTGAAGGTGCTTCTCCTTTATGTGTTCACTTTATGCAGGCTGTTCGTAGAACACGAAAGATGCGAAATTGTAGCCTCTGTTCAGTAGGCTGACCTGTAGTCATTTTTATTGCAGATAAAACTCACGACGTCATTAGGGCACCCTGGCGCTGAACGGATTTAGCGTCCATTAGCAAACCATTTGTTCACTTTTGTGATAAATTTGGTTTTGTAAACGTGTTTAATATCCAGTCCAGAATTTACGTGAATAACATTAAAATTTATTGCGGGGAGTAATAGCAATTGTAATCGAAAGAAGCGTCGTTCATTGTAACAGCTCAAGCGTGCCTGAAACATTTTGCTAATTTGGGCTTATTTTGTAGGGATAATTGTTTAGAAAATATAAAATGTACGAAAGTAACCTTGGAATGCTTTCCTATACAAAAACTTTACATTTGGTCATATTTCTAAACAAATGAAACGCAACCTAATGATGAGGCAATGACGTGTTTGCTCTGAACTTCCACGCCATTAAGTAGGCTGAGTCTGTTATGAAATCTGACAGCCCTTGAAGAATAATTGTGATTTTCATAATTATTAGGCAATGTACCGTAGCCTGTGCGCTGCTGGAAATGTAATATCACACAGGAACATAACGGGAAAGTCCAAGTATGTTAGTACTCAACATCGCAAAAATAATAATCGGCGCGACGGTTATTTAAAGTGAACGTAAAAAAGGAGTTTCAAGCCGAGTGCTTAATTCTGTTGTAAGCGGAGTTTCCGGTCGTCCCCTTGGGGACGCGCGCATCTGTACCTAGAAATTCGATGCTTGTTTGTTACAGAAGCAGACTTTCTGCTAATTAGGGGACGAGATATTACATTGGATAGTACATTGGATATTTCCTGTTTAGTTCGTATTTTGGTAAAAATGAACCGAGTCGAGAGCTCTGTAATGTGAACACCGGACACAGTTGTAGGCGTGAATTGATTGACCACACATGGCGGAGATTCTGGAAAAGGTAAGAAGCGTTGTTGGAGATTGTAAAGTAAGGTTTTGGCCTATAATGGAACGATGCGAACTAAATTGAATTCGATTAATATATTTTTAATGTTCATCTCTTAAACTAAATGTGTCGAAGTTAGTGTAGCAATGTTGGGGAGGAAATTTGCGTACGGACATAAGTGATGTGACTTCCATATTATGTGTTATGTTTATGTGTAGAGAGCAGAGAATTCATACGACGTTAATAATTAACGTGACTTCTGTTACATTACCATAGAAGAACTTTTTTTTTCGGTAATTCCCCAACGATTGTAACAAAGAAAATGTTCTTGTAGAAACCTGAACAGGATTTTGACGTTTTGTTGATCGTGCATTTCAGTATATTTATCTCGGTATTTAACCAACTTGATGCACAAAATTTGTTTCACAATAAGTTCTATTTCATACCTCTACATGTTTCGAGTACATGTGCTGGAAACATGTAGAGGTATGAAATAGAACTTATTGTGAAACAAATTTTGTGCATCAAGTTGGTTAAATACTGAGATAAATAACCTGAACAGGAGTCTGATGTTAAAGGTGAAGGTGACCATATACACTCTGCAGGCATACAGGGGGAGTGCAGCTATAGCCCCACTCATTATTAATCTCGGTACTAGATGGAGGTGAGTGTTCAGCATCACCCTCCGGCCGCTTTACCTCCGGGATAAAACTTCGGTGTCCACTGAACAGGAGGCTGAGCGGGTCTCGGGGCTGGTCTGAACTATGTGATAATGAATCCGTCGCTCATATAGGATATTATATTGTTAAATTGTGTGTTTAAGATATGAGGAGTGCAAGACAAGGGTGACATACTTCACAAGCAGGAAATCGCTCGTAAAGTATCATCTGCGTCATTTACGTAATTGTCATGCCTCCGTTTCTCATTGTAGGTTATTTACCTACCGTCTGCTGATGACTAACGAACAACGACAAAGAGACGCGTGCAGAAATCTGCAGGGCGATATACCATGTAACTATTTGACACCAGCTAAGTTTTACGTCCTGTGATCCCACGCATATATCAGTGTAGGGGAGTTACCAAGTTTAATTCCTCGGCTGCTTCGTTTGCAGGCTTGCAGGCAGTCGAAGTCTGTGATTGTTGTGGCCTGGTTTGGACTGCAAGGAAGAGACCATAGTGTAGCGAAACTGAAGAAGATCACGATAATTTTTTTTGTCATGGTAGCTGGTCTCAGACCCGACAATCAAGCCAGCGAATTCGAGCACACATATCAGAAGTGTCAGCACCAACGTCCATTTTGCTTCCTTTAATCACGCTGTGTGCGTGCGTGTGCGTGCGCGCGTGTGTGTGTGGCGGTACTTAGAGCAAGTCAGAAGGGACAGCGTCTGTGCAAAGGACTTAATTTAGCCGCCCTGTTGGTCTCATCTCGCTATGGCAGCCCGCAAAGACACGTGGAAAGGTTCGCAGTTATGAAAGCCGTTTGATGATGCCTTGCTCGGGTTGCAACATGCTAATTAAGTGCGCAGCCACTTTGCAGAACATATTCTGCAGCTCCCTGTTCTGCGGCTGTTCGAGCAGTCCGACTATTTCTAATCTCGGGTTTAAGTAATTTGTGTCCAGTGAGACGAGTTCATATGTTAACTTTACACACCTGAATCCCTTGTACTGGAAAGAAGGCACCACGAACTGCTAGAATGAATGTATAATATAATTAGTTATATACGTCAGCACTACCTTTTTATTTATACATAAGGCTACATGTTTCGACCCATCAGTCGGTCATCTTCAGGCCTACATAGCAGACTAAGCCATTGGTGCTGTGTGCACGTTGGGATCCCAATATGTTTACATTAGTACAATACATAAAATCTGGCAAGTTTCCTTGCTAAGGACGAATAAAATATTTAACACGCATTTATCTGGTTAAAATGTTTGTAATCATTTGTTGACATTTAACAACTAAACAGTTCCCATTATCACTTGGGCATCCTGTGGGAGTGTGAGGTTCTAAAATATAAAACTCACTCCGACGGACGATAATATACTAGAACCTCACATTCCCACAGGATACGCAAGTGATAATACGAACTGTTTTAATTGTAAAATGTCAACCCATGATTTTAAACATTTTAACCAGATAAATGCGTGTTACATATTTTATTCGTCCTTAACAAAGAAACTTGCCAGATTTTATGTATTGTACTAATGTAAACATATTGGGATCCCAACGTGCACACAGCACCAAAGGCTTAGTCTGCTATGTAGACCTGAAGATGACCGACTGATGGGTCGAAACATGTAGCCTTATGTATAAATAAAAAAGAAGATAGTGCTGACGTATATAATTAATTGTATTATACATCTGAATCCCGTTACGGCAGTGAGTTTTGACAATACTGATTACTCCTTATATTTTCCAGGTACTCTCATCTGTCAAGAAGTTTAGAATTACCATACAAAGGGACACGGTTTATTGATGTATTTCTGTGAAACTTTCCACTTTTGCCTTAAATTTGAAGACTTGTAATTTGTCCAGATGTACCTCTGACCGTAGGAATTTTGCAGTCATCACGCTGCAAAGGGAAGGTGATTAAGCGTGTTCCTGGATTCCTTGTTGCCTTACAATCTACCGAAGGGACCGCAACAGAAGTTTAATCATTTTTATTTAATATAATATCATGGTCTAAATTAAATTGGGTGGGGAATCTACTGAAAAAGGACCACAACAGAAGTTGCGTGTTTTACAAGAATAATTTTATGGCTCTAAATTAAATCGGGCGAAGGGCACATCGCCCCCTTATTAGAAAGTTCTCGTGGTCAGCATATTGATGTTTTGACAAGCAGTAATAAACTTCAAAGGCGGAAAACCTGGTATGATATTCGTGCATAGTTTAATGAAAAATCTGGCCATTGCCTTACAAATTATTAGATGCGACGGAGCATCCCTCACCACCAAGTCGCGCGCGCGCACGCATGTCACAGTTACAGACACACGCACACACACTCTTACACACAGGCAAACACCTGTCCAAATACATACGTAACGAACTCCAAGGAACAGAGACCTTCTTGAAGATCGAATAGTATCTCAAATAGCCCAGAAGTTCACCGAATTTTATGGAACCCGAAAATTCATTACGGCGTTCGCAAGAGCCCGCCACTGGTCCCTGTCGTGAGCCAGATCAATCTAGTCAACGCCCTTTCCTCTCAGCGTGCATCTGTCTTACATTGTAAAATCAGGAAGGTACGCTATGAGCATTCTTGAGTTATAGTATATTTGACAATTCTGTATCAAGAAAGTGGGCTAAAGCGGGAAATCCTCGGGCTTGTAATCGGTAGGTACTAAGTTCGAATCTTGGCCGGTACGTTGAATGTCCTGTCGGAGAATAAGTTAAGGATAAAGTAGGTCGAAAACAACTAATTGTGTTCGACCTACATTATCCTTAACTTATTGTTACATACACGGGGATGCCTCAACTTAAGGTCTTATCTGACGTTGTTTGACTTTTCTGAGTGCCTGTCGGCAAGTGCGAACACTGTACCTAAACTACAGTCCATTCCGTCCACATATTTTTTCAATTCATTATTCAACGATCTACCGTTCTGCTGTGCGTAGTGTTGCGCTGCGGATATCGTCGTTAAATAAACAAACGAACATAACAAAGCAGCAAGTGAATGTCTCAGCCCAGTTTCTGCCCTGCATTCGGAAAGGCTCCGGTTTCTATAGTCTTCCGGTATATCTGCAGTGGAATATCGGACCGTCCCCTCTCTCATCCTTCCAATCGTGACCAAACTGAGCCGCTGCAGTTATACTGTGTAGCAGATTTTTAATGTACGGTGAATGGCACTCTGCAAGGAAGTAGCTGCAGACTTCTGTGAGGGGGTTTGTCAGCAGTGAGAGTTTTCAGACTTTTTGAGAGTCCATTGTGTAATAGACACAAAATTTACTTTGACTTCTCGCCCCATGCAAATCGTCCTGGCCAACGTATAGCTGGTTCTGGGCGAACGCCTGCAAAGTCCCCCCAACCAGTCCCCCCCCTCCCTCCGCCGTACCACCGAACGCTTCCCAACTACACTTCCGGCACTCTACAGCGCGACTCAGCCTGTTATTTAAATTAAGCGTCTGTCATGATATAAACCCGGACGCTGTTTTGTGTACGTGCATTCTTTATTAACGAACACAGTCCCCTGTCTGTTGATCGGTTCCAATCGTTGACGAATGAAGTATTCAACCGTGCCACGATGAGTTAAATAGACGACGCAGTCTTACTGTTTCATACAGTAATGACCACGCTTTTGTGCTGTACGTAATTAGCGCGTCACTTTACACACACCGCTATTGAATGTAACCGTACTTATTGGTATCCAAATCAACTGGCACAAAATGCAGCATTAATACACGTAGTCATTGTGATGATTACGTTTATTCACTTTAGCTCATTTATGTCACTTACGGTACGTGGATTAATAATAACGTATTTGTTTACGAATGTAATCCATTGTGTCATTTTTGCGGATTAAATGATGATACACACTTCTTTGGAATGCCCTGTTATATTTCGGTTGAACTGCGTACGTCACGTCAAATCGGATTATCGCTGTAGCATGTCGGAATACTGACACGTTATACACAGTGAAACTAATTTAATGTTTCTCTCCCCATGGAAACCATACAATAATACTGCCCAGTACTTCTCCTTCCATGAACGAAGTGATAGAATTACCCTATTTTTGATAAATAATGTACTAAATATGCACGAGCGTTTAGAAATGAGTATCAAAGGGATGTAATTGGACAAGGATTTATTTCATAAAAATATCCATCAATTACACTGCAATATGAAACTCAACAGAACTGCCTGTATCAGCGATTTCAAAACCCCGTCTTTCGAAACCCGCGTGGTTCTTTTGAGGAATTCCGAAAGGTTAAGCGCATTTAAAGACGGGATACCGACATGGGAAGGAACATTAATATTTTAAATCCGAAGGTGCTTAGGCCAATATCCATAAATAGCTTTGTATTTCGTCAGATACATGGAACTACGCTTGAAACGGAAGTGCCCTCTGCAATTGCCCTGAGCTGATCTTGTACACGACTATCTTTAATTCAATATCGATATAACAGCTTGTCGTCTACTTGAATGGTCCATGTCTCGATCTTGCAGGAAGCAAAGCAGTGCTTTTCCTGACTTGTATCAGTTGTTTCGTTGTGCTAGTAGTAGAGGTGTCAACTGCAGTATGTAGGATGTACTCCTTGGAACCGGCAGACTAGACAGTCATCCATACAGAGTGATAAAAACCAAGTGTCGCACAGATACGGTTATTTCTCCTGATGATGGGCGCACAGTCGACCGAAACATGTAGAGAAAGTAAATAAATGTACTAAGAAAAATTGTGCACCAAGCTGGCTTTATGTACAAGATTATAGGGGGTGGCATTGCATTGCAATGGATCTGACGAGCTATCTTAATAAAGTGACATTTATTACCGTCTAAAAACACAAAAATGTCATCAATAATATGACAAACACTTTTTAGTTAACTTCTAGGCTATTTTGGGGGGTGATTTTCTTGATTAGACACTGTCGATTGAAATATATATTAGCCCACCACTTCAAGACCTTAGTTCTGATGTTCTTATATTGGTTGATGGAACGAGCTTGACTGGCTAAAAATTTAATACGAGCCATCCCGTTATGTTGTAATAATAAATATTTATTACCGTCATTATTGAGGATATTGTTGTGTTTTTAGACGGTAATAAATTTCACTTTGTTATTACAACACAACGGGATAGCTCATAGTAAAAGAACTATCTTAAATGGTGAGGAAATGGACTGGGTTCATCTGGCTCATAGTTAGGGTAGGAAATGTCTCGGTAAGTTGAGCGATTTTTAACTTGTCAAAAGTGACTCCTTTCCATATATTCAGTTCTTAATAATGCAATCCACGACTGCGTACGTCACGGTACCTGTTCTCTTGATTAAGTCGTTGGACTAGTAGTCTTATGTCTGTAATGGATAAACATGCAGACCAACGTCAAATGCAGAATAACGAGCATACCATTTGGAAACTGCACGACTCAATCAGAAGATGTGCGTTGCATTCATGTTTGATGCTGTTTATTTGTGTGTGGTGAGGTAGGATTACATAATCATTTCACGTAGTCTAAAAATGGGTCCACACTTGTAACGTTACCGCGTAACGTAACACCGTATCGTGACAGTGTGGACGGGGCTCGTGACAGCGTAACGTATCAACAGTTGGTTACGCGGTCGTCACGTTACGGGCTTGTTCGGTGCGCTGTCGGTATTTGGCTCTCACAATAAAAGGGATGATACGGTTACGGCCGGAGCAAGTGTGAACGTTCAGCATCACGTGACCGCGTAACCAACTGTTGATACGTTACGCGGTCACGAGCCCCGTTCACACTCACGATACGGTGTTACGTTACGCGGTAACGTTACAAGTGTGGACTCACCTTAAGAGGTCGGCATTAAAAGAAGTGTAGGAAATGTGGTGAACAGCGTTGTTGAATGTTAGCCAACATACGTTGAGCGTGTTTCCTAAAGCTGACTTGCGTATCTGAATTTGGCCGAATACAGCATGTCTTGGCATGTCTACTGTGCGCTCGCTTAACTGCATTAAGGACAAAGACGTAATCTTGCAGTATTACAGCAGCTGCCGTCAGACCGTGGCTGCGGCTTTATGAAAACATCATTCGTGTAACACATTACCATCCTATCACCACCTCAACATTGCTCTGCCACCGTTCATTTGTCTCTCAGTAACAGTCTGTGACATTATTGCTCACGGGATTCAGCGAACAGGTCGACGAGGCTGTAAAACTGTAGACACTGGGGAGGTGTCTGGTTGGAATCTTGACCGGGCCAGGGACTAACCTGACTGAGATTCTTGATTAGGGCACTAACGCTTCATTCCAAATTCTTTTTATTTCCTCATGAATTGACCTGTCATTTGTAGGCGTGATATTTACAGCCCACAAGATAAGGAGAAACATAACCCGGACCTTGCATCGCGCTTTCGTAGGAGACTTTAGGGCCCTTAGGGAATTTTGTACATTCCATTGAATTCCTGACTGGGTGTCGTATAGTGATTGTGTCCTATATGATTTGTGCCAGTTTCGATCTTGGGAATAACAGGTTGTAGATCTTAATTTAGGTTCAGTTTGGAAACTCAGAGTACAGTTTTGTGGCGGCCTAAGAGAAATATTCGAAACAAAGAGAAGTGGAAGTAGATGGTTTGTGGAGAAAGTCGCATTGCAAGGAACATCGGAAGCAATTCGGTCATGCAGTGCATTTTAGAGTGAAGTTAAAACGTGCGGTGAAAGACATGGCAGTACTTGAACCTCGTGTGTTGACGCGGGTCAACTTTACTCCTCTGTAAGTTTTGAGAGCACAGCGCTCCTCCGAGGACACTAGTAACCAAGAGCAGGTTATGTTTTCATGTTTTACTTTTTTATATTTTAATTTAATGTAGGAAACTCTCTCTTTGTGCCTTGCGGAGTTTACACTCGCCGATCACGGTGACCGTGCGGTCTCAGGCGCAGTTCTGCAGCCGCTTGAGTGCTGGGATCGCAGGTTTGAATCCCGCTCAAGTCATACATTTTCGTGTGTTGTGTAGGTAGCGGCCTTTGTTACGAGCTGATCACTCGTTCAGAGGAGTCGTACCGAGTGTGTATATCTAATTTTGTGGTATCCAGTAACCTCAAAAAAAGAAAAAAAAATAAAGTCTGCCTAGGCCCGAGTTGGGTTGTTTAGCTACAGAGAAAGACAAGTTTTACACTCTCCGACTTCATACGTGTATGCTGCAGTTCTTCGAGCCATTGTTCTGGTATTTCGTAGAGGTTTACGTAGCCACACGCTGACGAGGGTTTGGTGACTTTGGAGACAAATTTAACTTTCGGAATCAAGCACTTTATACATTTGTAAATGTAGATGATCTGTATAAATCTTACTTCTCTCATGCACATGTATTATTCCGAAATATATGTATTCTGTTACACTATTTACACAGATATCTTCTCTGAGTTTCGCTTTTGATCTTCGACACTTAGAAATGATGCCATGATGATGATGATGATGTCGCACTGAAAGTGCGTGAAGTCTGATTAAACGCCTCCGTTCTGAACTGCCTTGCACTCGGTTTCTATGCTGCAAGCAGCGGAAGGCTTTATTTAGGGTTTAATGCTGTCGTACGGCCCGTGAGTATTGGAACTGATGTACGTAGCACCTGAGGACAACAGTTGCGAATAAAACATGAAGTACCTAATGCTGTTCAGAGTAGGCTGAGATCTAGGAAGGGTATTTTTTTAATGTTTTGTTGACCGTGCATCCTGGTATGATCCTTGTAAATAACCAAATTGACGCACAATTTTTCATGTATGTTTATCTCTATTCTCTACATGTTTCGGGCAGCCATATGCCCATCATGAGTAGAATTATTGTATCGATGCGAAACCTGGTTTGTCACTCAGTGTAGATGACCGTCTGGTGTGCAGGTGCACACCAGACGGTCATCTACACTGAGTGACATAAACCAGGTGTCGCATCGATACAATAATTCTACTGTTGATGGGCACATGGCTGCCCGAAACAGGTAGAGAATAGAAATAAACATACACGAAAAATTGTGCGTCAAGTTGGTTAATTACAAGGATCGAGGAAGGTTATTTGGTCTGGATCTCTCAGCTACAGTGTATATTATCGATTACACTGATGTGAGGATGTCATAGTGTAATGATATGGAGCTTCACGTTGCAGTGAATACAGACATCATCGCACATCGCGATCCAGTATGTGTGAGGTTCTCGGTTTCAAACGTGACGCAGAGATCAGGTGTCCTGACAGGTGTTTTGTGAAATGACGGTTTAGTATTTAAAATTAGGCCACGACCACTTTCACACATTGCCCAATTCATGATTCGCTAAACTCTCCTACCATTCAGCGCTGTTAGTATGGAACACCGACAGCATCGGCAAGTAAACAAGTGTGTAGTCTTGAATAAATGAGGTAATTTTTATATTTTTGCACAGCTTTTTATACCTGGCGCTATCACTCGGTCTTGCTTACCTCTTCCACAAATCGAGCAATCTTTTACCCGCATGAGAGAGTATAATAATAAGTAAGGTAAAGTGCACTCTTGTACAGGCACTGAGGCTCTGTACAGGCCGTACGGCCCATAGGGGGAGTACTACTCTTTCTTGACCACGGAACTAGAAGAGGGTGAGGGTCAGCGTCACGTCCTGGCCGCTTTTTACCTCCGGGAAAGATCCGTTACCCATTGTACAGGAGGTTGAGAGGGCCCCAGGCCCGGTCTGGACAAGTGCGGAAAATCTCGCCTCTCACCGGGATTCGATCCCCGGACCGTCCAGCCCGTAGCCAGTAGCTATACCGACTGAGCTACCCGGCCCACGAGTATAATAGTAGAATCTCGAAATATTTGGAAGGTGTGGCTATGATTGAATCATTTGTGGTAATGAGAAACATTCACAAATTCGTACCTTCAGTGGGAATGGAACTCGCGATCACAGCTCTTCTTTATCCGCACTTCTGCTGGGATTGGTTGAGGACTAAAAGGCACAAATAAATATGCAAAGTATATAAATGTATAATTTGCACATTTATTTGCAAATGTATATTTTTTTCTTGCGAGTTCCATGTTGGCTTTGTGAAGGGCCAAGACATGCCTTGCATCACGGCATATTTCGTTCGTCAAGGTGCAGGTGGCAGTATGTTGTCATCTTTTGAGCAGTGCTACACCTCGTGGTGACAGTGTTTCTTTCGTATTCAGTTGGTAGTGTTTTTAATTTTCGGGAAGTGGGCTGCTTTCTGTTTGTGATTTTTTGTGGACTTGTTCTGTCCTTCCAATCAGAATGTACTGATTGTGTCATGATATAAGCGCCAGGCAGGATGGCTTAGCACAAATCATGTCTTTTCCAGACGAGTGCCGTAATACTGCTTTCAAACGGGGCGCTGTTGTTTCGTTCTATGTTGTTGCCTGCCGTGTTTATCACCATTTGCATCACATTTAACGTTATATAACGTATGAAGTTTCTGTAGCTTTAAGTATTTTGGGAATCATTACGACAATGGATGTAGACCACTTCCTCTTCGCCCCCCTTGTTTTCGACGTCACTAAGCATGATCTATCCTCATACAGTAGTAAAAAACCTCGGCAGTTGATACAGCGTTTGCAAATAAGCATAATGAATGAAACGTTAATAATACGATACAGTATCATAATGAATTGGGAAGCAAATGCAGTAACTTTATGGCATAGAGCAGGGATTACACATTTTCCAAAAATCGAGGGAAACCTAAAAAATCAAGGCGCCGGAATGGTGACGTCAATCAAGTTCCTTACCGAGGACCCCCAAAAAGTATTAGGCGGCATCGTACAGAATTTAGTACGTTGCGCCAGGGATTTGTGCGCTCCTAGTGCGGAGAATATGCGTGGCAAATGGAGTTGTGTACTCGCAGTTGGTATAAGCATACCGTTTTTCAGAGTCCGAAGGTTTAACACCTGGTGATACAAGTCAGCCAGTTTTCGTTATTCTGAGATAAACGCATTGCTAGGGCTTGTCCTGTAGGGTCACATCCATTCCCATTTCTGTCAGTCCACTCTTTTTTGGGGAGACTCGACGAGGAGACTAAACAAGCGAGATGTATTCGTGTTAGACATGGAAACGAATCTTGGTGTCAGCGGTAAACTGCCCGGACTTTGCGGGTTCCGCTTTTCATGCCAAAACGACAGACGGGAACAGACACGTCACGAAAGGTCTGGGATTGTTGTGAAATTTCGACGCTCGTACATTGAGAAGGACACTGTACGTCAAGCACATCATGAAGCTGAGTTTTCTCTTCTTCTGATCTCTACACAGCACGAGAGTGCGGGCAGAGTCACGTGCCAGTCTTCTGGGTGTATCATGTCTGCAGTGTACACACGTCATGCAATGCGACCCCAAGGGACAGCCGGACTGAAATTATTTTAATAGCATTCTGCTTTGAACATGATGCAGTGCGTTGCCGACTGTAATTGGAGCGGCATGAATATTTATGTGCGTCGCGTCCATCAACGGAGGTCGCCGTTGTTCAGTTCTTCATCTCCACAACTGTTCCCATTGTTTGGAGAAGGTCTCTGAATTGTATACCTTTCTTTATTGTATCGTTTATTATCACTGCCTACACTTATGTGAACACTAATAGACGATTATCTAACCTGAAGACCTATTTAAATATTTGTGCAGTGGGTACCGGGTCTTTCCCGAGGGTAAAGAGCGGCCGGGGTGTGACGCGGACCCTTCGCCCCCTTCTAGTGCCGTGGTAAAGAAAGAGTAGAGCTATACCTCTACTCCCCCTATGGGCCGTACGGCCTGTACAGAGCCTCAGTGCCTGTACATGGTTGCACTTTTCCTTTACCTTACCTATTTAAATATTCAACACTGACTTCAGGCAAAGTGCCTTATTTGCCATTATCACGCGTAATGGTGGCAGTTAGAAATATAATCCGTCATTAAGGCAACCAAAGGATAGCAGTAAATTAGCTTCGCGGCCAAATATAAAATTCTTAACAATTTGGGCTAGTCGTATCCATACTTACCATTATCCTTACTAGCGCCTACAACAAGGTAGCTGCTGTTTGTGCCTCCTGCTTCAACTTCAGTCGGTTGTTCTCATAATAAAAGTAACGAGATGCACTAATTTCTCAATTTTATTGTTGGAATAGAACTCTATATGTTTTGGACAGGTTTCCTGTCCATCATCAGGAGTCTAGCGCTGTGTACACAGCAACAGGTATATGTCATCCCCGTTGTGTGTGTGAAACTAGGAAAAGGTATGCAGTCAAACACAACTTATTCACTGAGGTGTATTTAATTACTATGTGGTGGAAACAACTACATGTTTCGGCCTGTAATGGCCATCATCAGGTTGTCTAGGGAACTTAAGGGCTAGCTATATGCATGCATGCGCGCGCATGGTGTAGAGATCTCTACATACGCATAGCTTGACAAACCGAATCAAAACAGGAGTCCGATAAAACTCCTTTTTTGATACACCTCAGTGATTAAGTTGTGTTTGACTGCATACCTTTTCCTAATGTCATACAGGTTTCCTGACTGCTTGCTAGCGGAATCAGATTGGAACATCCTGAGCGCGCTAGCAAGCAGTCAACATAACCTGTATGACATACACTTAGTGCTGTGAATACAGTGCTAGACTCCTGATAATGGACAGGAAACCTGTTCGAAACATTTAGAGTTCTATTTCAAAAATAAACTTGAGGAATTAGTTCACATCGTTGGTTTTATTATAAGAATATGTCACGATGCACGATCCTCAGAATGTCAAATTCAGTCGGTTGATCCGTAGAATTGGGTAGAAGTGCGCTTTTATTGAAGCGTGAATTTTAGTTTTATACTTCATAGTCATTGTTTCGTAACTAATTTCGCGCTTCAGCGATAAAAATTGGAAAACGTAATGCATTGGCAGGTGCAATTTGGGCTCCATAGAATTTAGTTGGAGATGTCTGGGCGATCAGGGAGCCGGGCTGAAGGAGTCGGTTTAGAGGGAATGGACAGGAGAGGAGTCTTAATTCGATTCCAGTCAGGAAAAAGATAATTTTCTGTTCCCCAAAGTGCCCAGACCAGCTCAAAAGGCCTCCCAACCATCTGTTCAGTTGATAATATGTGCGATTTACTGGGGGTTAATCAGCCTGGGCTTTAAGCTGACTAATTTTCTGGTACCCAGTTTCAGGTTCAGTGGAGCTATGTGTCCATATCTGCATACGCCTTAATGGTTTGTGCAGGGACAACCGTTTGTTTATCTGCGAGGTTGTATTTATCGATTTTACTTATATTTAATGTTGATCGCCACGCCGTGGCAGCCGACTGCGTTATTTGTTGACGTGAGAGAGCAGATCAGTGGAATGTGGTTGCAAAGAAAAGCACATGAAATGCGTAAATTGTGATGCATATATGTGTGTATACATACATTGCTGTAGTCATTAATAAGTTACATTATAAGGTTTACTGCAGAGTAAACATTAAAGTTATTGACGCGTACAGAATCGTTCGTATGTGAAACGTATAGCGCTGTCAAACACTGCAAGCTGTGTACACGTCATTAGTGCAGTGCTAGGGTAAATAAATATTGAATATGAATTGCATCCATAATTAATAAAAGTACTACATTCGTATTTGTACGACCGCAGGATTAATTTTTGTAAACGTCCTAGCTACTGCAGAAAGAACTCCGTACAGTGAGATGGTGATTGTTGCAGTGTACCATCAGTGAGGTGAACTGTCTTGTTGATAGGCTCCACTTCCCTCGTTAATTATCTACTTTCTAACAGAACATTGTACGACTACCCTTTGTTTGTTCTACGAGGGGAAAATCTCATTTTCCAAACGTATTGTGGCCACAAGCCTCTGAACTTTCCACGCGTTAGCTTTTGTGTCTTTAGCACTTAGCAGTGCACTGAAGTAGCGCAAGTGTTAGCAGGCAAATTGAAACACCACGGGTACTGCTGGCATCTTACTTAGCGAAGTGGCGCGATATGGGACGAGAAAGTTCTGTGAACTCTGTTCGCTTATTTGTTGTGTCCGTCCGTTCGTTGTGATAGATGCTAATTGAACTGCACCGCAAATAAATAAAAGCATTGTCGCATATTTGGGTCACGGAAGGCTGTGAACATGCACAGATGGTTTCCTGTTGTCATGGAAGAGTTATTAAACATGTGGGCGGCAAGTCGCTTCCGAACCGTGGAAAAAAAATCATATGTGCCATTCTTTTATTATTAGTATTATGTGGAATAACCAGGTACAATTATTAAATTTTGCCTGGGAAAGGTGATGTACACGACTTTGTTATATCCGTTGTGCCTATCAACGCAGCTGCTTGGTTTTGTTTCCAAGCCATTTTGGTAGGATTTGTGGTGGACAGCGTGACCGGGGGCAGGGTTTGTCCACGTACTTTGGTCTTTCCTTTCAAGTATCTTTCACCAATGCTCCATACTCATATTTATTTGATGCACCACACAATCTTACCAATTCTCAGCGTTGGTAAATAAAACACTTCTCATTCAAGTTCTGTTTGCATGTGTTAGAGAAGTCGCTAAATAGTAGGTCATTAATATTGCAGGTATGAAGCACCTTGGGTGACAGTTTCAAATCACTTGCCATTCGAGACTGTTAAAACGCAATACGCCTAGGGCTTAAAGAATTCTGCTGAGAAGTGTAAAGGGTTTTAGCTCGTTTTCTCCCGTTTCTCTAATTATCGCTTAAGGTGTAAGACTTGGAAGAAGTGAGTTGGACATAAACTGCAAATTTCGTGTCACTTGTATTTCGCTCCGATAAATATTTAGCGACTGCCGCTGGAGCAGAAACGCACTAATATTGCCTTTCCGTTATTTTTGGTCCGTTTTAACCTAACGTTCAGAATGTGGCGGCGTCTGTTATTAGGGTAGGCTTTCACACTTTTTATAGGCCACGCAGGCCCTTAGGGTGCGTAGAGGTTTAGCTGTACTCTTTTCCAGGACCTTCGGCACTGGAAGGGGGTGAGGGTCATCCTCACGCTCCGGCCGTCTCTACCCCCGGGAAGAACACGGTACCCATTGTACAGGAGGCTGGGTGGGTCCCAGGGCCGGTCTGGACGGGCGGAAGATCTCGTCCCCACCGGGGGTTTTTTTTTGTGAAACTGTGTCTGTTGGTACTTACACGTTACAGAGTCAACAGGTTGACTCATGTTCCTTACTGGTCTCTTTGTGCCATACTCTATATAGTGTCACCGCCAGCCGTGGTGAGTCCTTGAGGGGATGGGAGGTGTTTGCTATCGAAAGATGTACGGTGCCATACTGTCACATTTTATTTAGGCTTTAAACGAATCTGGTGCTGATGGGGAGGGGGAACTATAGCACATCCAGGTACCTTCCTACTGTGGGTGTCTTTGGATGTTCGGTGGTACTCTTTCCAGCGGGCTCGTTGCAGTAAGTCCATGTACTCGGCAAGATAGTAGTATCGATGTGTCTGGAGGCGGTATGCTACTAGATGGACCACGATCCGTATTATCGACGCCTGCTTTTGGGGGGGGGGGCAGTGATGGAATGTCGGGCGTAGGGTCCACTTCCCTCGTATGTGTTTGGGGTGTATGCGTAGTATTGCCGCTATCCTGGTTTTTGTCCAAGTCCATACCACTGGTCCTTCGTCGCAGGCAATTAGTCGATGCAGTAGTGTATCTGTTGCCCCTCATCGCACGCAGGACGTTGTAGTTGTGAGATGAATTGCAACTAAACGTTCGTTAGTCGGTATTATTTCGTGTATGGCAGCATACCACGTTGATTTTATGGGGTCGGAACGTTCGGTGGTGTGTACGTTCGTCCATACTCGCTACCATGCGATTCCTGGGTATTTACGGGCAATCCGCAGCTCACTGGTACCGTTGCCCGTTGTGGCCATTGTTAGCAGCACTCCGTAGAGACGATTTTTTAACTTTTGCATGGTACTTGTGGGCCTGGTGAGGCAACATATGCCATGTCCAAGGCATAGTCACGGATGTAGGATATCCCGGTTGGGAGGCCGTGTACATTAGGGGTGTTCGCAATTGGTCCGGTGAGGTACCACTTTCTCATCAGTGTTGTTGTAATAGAGCTGTTCTTCGTACATAAGAACCATAGTCGGGCGTAGAGGAGCGTCTTACATTTAGCATCTATGTTCGCCAGTACCCAGCCGCCTTGTTCTTTAGGACGTTGTAGGGTGGACGCAGGTATCCGAAAGATTGCACCTTGCCAAATGAACCAGGCGCACACAGTTGTAAGTTGTTGCACGTGCTCCTTGGTGGGTGGGAGAATTTGTGCCAGATACCAAATTTTCGCGAGAAGACATAGGTGTACATATTGTATTCGTTGTGCGAAGCAGAGGGTTCGAGCATAGACTTTTCGTGCTTGTGCACGTACCAACCGTAAGACTTCTGCCCAGCTGTCTTTCGCCGATTTTGCAGTAGTGGCTCCATATGTGATTTCCAAGATCGTGACTTGGTCGTGAGACTCAATTCCGAGTGCAGTCGCTGGCTTGGACCACCCCCATGTGAAGGGCCTTCGATTTATATGAGTTGAGCTTGGCTCCGGTGGCTTTTTCGTAGCATCGCACGGCCTCGTAGATGATGGCGAAATCTCCAGGTTGGGTTACAAGGACGGTTACATTGTCAGCGTACGCGACGACGGGGGGGCTCTGCATACTTCGGCCTAGTCTGATGCCCGGCAGGTTCTATTCTAGTGTGCGAAGAAGGGGGTGCAGGGAAAGTGCTTTTAGTATCATACTTCACGGACAACCTTGCCGCGCTGCACTTTGGATGGGTATGGGCCGCGCCAAATTTCCGTTAATTTGAACTGAGCCCGTGGCGTTTTCGTATAGGGCGTGTAGCCTCTCGATGAACCATTCGCTGATGCCATATCGGCGTAAGATTTGAAAGATGTAGTGATGGGAGATACGATCAAAGGCGTGTTGTAAATCGAGGGTAAGTACACAAAGGGGTGATCCTGATGACTCTCAGTAGGCAATGGCATCTCGTACTAGGAATGCCGCCTCCAGTATGGAGTTTCCAGGAACGCCGCAAAACTGAGTCCTGTGGAAATGATCCTTTAGGACATGGCGCAGACGACGTGCCATTATCCGAGCTAAAAGTTTATATTCTGTTGTCAGGAGGGAGATCGGGCGTTATCCATTCAGTGTCCGGTCGCTGTTGGATTTTGGCAGACAGACTATGATGCCATGTTTCTATTGAGTTATTTTTTTTTGTGTAGAAACATCTGATTCATTAGCTCAAGTAGGTCCTGTTTATAGTGTCCCAGTTACCGATGTAAAACTGCAGGCTAAAGCCGTCGATGCCTGGCGTTTTGTGCTTGGTTCCTGACCGCAATGCCGATAAGTGTTCCTCGTTGGTAATAGGTTGCTCAAGCAGGTCGGCATACTTTGTTGGACAGGTGAGTGGTATGACTCCTTGCGGCCTGGTGACATATTTTTGGTCTATCGCTATATGTTGATGTTTCCGGCGAAGATGTGTTACAAAGGTAAGGACGTTGAGGTGGCCGGAGACATTGTTGCCCTGTATATCTAGTATTTGACGGATGACTCTTATCTCGCGTCGCTTGACCATTTTGAGAATATGGAAGGGGAGGGTTCCTCATCTTCCATTTTGTCTTGAGCATTGTTGTCCAGCGTGACCTTCTCAATTCTCCTTGCGTGTAAGCGTACTATTTTGACTTTATACCGTTGGATTGCCGGTAGTTTTGCGGGTTCTGGGATGTCGCTCAGTAAGATGTCATATATGCACTGATAGAGGTTATTTTCCATAAGCTTATAGCCTTTGTTAGGTTCGTACTTTTCTTTGCGGATGAGGATAGGAAGGCTTTTTTTTTTACATACCGCTCCCACCACATGGTTATATCAGTATAGTGCCGTTTATTCGTCTGCCATTTTACACACTCAGAGCTTATCCTTTTTTGAGATATTTGTCTGTTATCTGTATTGGGTCCATCTTCCATCTGCATCGTGCCCTCTGTAAGTCGGTGTCTTGTACAGTAATGTGCATCTCGACAGCATAGTGGTCCGTGAAGTCGACAGTAATAATTTCTATTCCCATTTTTCTGCGCAGTAGTTCCGAGGTTATATAGAAACGGTTTAGTCTCGTGGCTCCATGGGGGGGGGGGGGGGGGGTGTTGCCTG
>Ga0123354_10001713_pt1 | contig 27477 bp, 15 predicted proteins | sample TergutLab28metaG_2_FD_97872 | JGI IMG/M metagenome (GOLD analysis project Ga0123354, IMG submission 97872) | Labiotermes labralis P4 segment gut microbial communities from Petit-Saut dam, French Guiana - Lab288 P4 | ecosystem: Host-associated > Arthropoda: Insects > Digestive system > Gut ... | reverse complement strand
GTGTGGAAATGCCACGTATTATACATTGAAAATTACTTTGTATGCAGGAAAAGTGGTTTTGTGATGACAATTTCAGTATGGTACATTTGCATATGGCAAAACTATTTGTAGAATTGTGAAGCAAATGACGAGAGGTGTATTTAGTACTTGACAGTGTAGATGGGTGCATGTGTAAATAGACAAATTTTATGGAAACAATGATGTTTGCAGAAGTGAAATTGAAGTCTTGGCAGGACTACACCAATTGGATCCTGTGCCAATATTGAAGTTGTCCCCACCTATGTTGTGCCAGGTCTTGTTTTCAGTTTTTTTGTGCGTTATGTTCGCAGAACAGCAGATGTGGGATTTTCCACAATCTCAGGCACAAGTAAGGTACCACTGTGTGATCCTGTAATTTGTGTATGGTACCTGAATACAAATTCAGTAATCAGACTTTGCAGTTGCTGTGGGGCATAAGCATGAAATTGTGTGGACATGACATACTGTGCCCCACTTTTCAAGTGGCTGATGGGAATACCAGTTATCTTCCAAAAGCCTCCACTTATAGCAGGGGGGGTGGATTATAAAAGTGCATTTTCACCAGGTGTCTTACCTGTTGAACTTTTTTTTAGGAAATGCAGAGGAAAAAAATTACAGATAAAACCCCCATTCTATTAAAAACTGAGGGTTATTGAGGTAAGATCGCACCATTTCCACAAGAACAACTCAAGTGTGAGAGTATATATGGTTTATACAGGTGCTAGGATTTTTTATTGAACAACAGAGATGATTGCAGTCTCTTCTAATCTCAGTATTGTTTCTAATGTTTAAGGCAGTATGTTGCTGCTTCTAGCAGCCATATCTGGTGGCCCAACTTTATGGAATGCCCAAGACCTTCAGTCTGAGCAGTTCTGTTTTAGAGTGCTTGAAAAATGTTGCTATTTAAATTATCTACCCTCTTAAGCCCATGACCGCATTTTTGTGATTTGTAACTTAATGGAATTACAGGACTGGGTATTCTTTCTTTCAATAATTTTGTTGAAGCTGGGGAAGGCCAGAGGTATGTAGGTGTTGAGAGCTTTGCTGTTTATGAGAACAGTTTAATTATTTTGTCCCTCATCCATGGTAGTATTTTTTTGTTATATCTTATCAATGATGGTTTTGGAGCCCATTCAAATTTATTCTGTGGTACACTGTCCAGCTTTTACCTGCATTGAAAAGTCCAATTTTTGTGCGTAGCAGTGTTCCTGAAATGTATCCACTTAGATGTAGACTTGTAATATAATATGTGGAATTACAAAGGTAAATTTACTTGTTACTGTATTTAAGTTTGGTTGTTTACTAGTGCTTTGTTTCCAGACGGGCCACTGAGGTCAGATAATAGCACACAGCAATGAAACATTTTTTACCTTTTCCCGTGGCCCTTTTTGGTGCATGTAGCTACATTGATACGTTTTGCATTTATTAATATTGAAAAGACATCAAAGAAAGTAAGAGCCTTTATGCCATGTGTAAGAGGGCAAAAGGTATATTTCAGATGGAGTGACAAGTGGGTAAATACGTGGTTGTACAAACTAGAAGGTTTGGGAGGTGGGAAATATTAATTGTACAATCAAACTAAAGGAAGATGAAGGTTTGATGTATGTAGGAAATAAAATAATGACTAAGTAGGGGAGTATAAGAGGAAACTGCTGATGGGAGGGGGAGGGGGGTTATAAGTAGGCATATGTAACCAGTTGGTTAGGAATGCACTTAAGTGCCAGTAAATGCATGGAGAGAAACATCTGGTTAAATATTACTGGAGGGACAGACTGCCACTGGAGCAGAAACATAGACATAGCAGCATTAACATTCATGGGCAGGCCTTGAAAATAAACTGATGAGTACTAAATAAGGTAGTTCTAGCCTGAAAGCCAGTACAATATAAAAGAAGGCATGAAACATGATACTAAAAGGAAATAGCCCAAGAAAATGACCAATCAACATCAGAACAGTTTCCGAAGGATGTGCGAAGTAATTAGTGAGGAATGGCAGAGGGGTGAGAGATGGTGGCAATGCTGGATTGCACAAAGATCTGTTTCATCTTACATGGAAGGAAGAGATCAGTGCTAGACTCCATGATTATGGTCATGTTTTCTTTTCATACCACTTGTGTTTTTTTCAGTAGAAATAGAAACTTATTTGAAGTTCTCCATTGATGTCCTTGTTTGTGCAGTAACAACAAATGGTTGTAGTGATATCCATCCTTATAATGTGTTCGCAGAGCATTTGTTTCAAGGAAAGTGTAGATTATGAACCTCATTGTGTATTCAGCCCCATATGGTGTCATGGTCTAGAATTTTATGTAAACTATTTTATGTAAGAGGAGATGAACAACTAAACGCAAAAAAAAAAATTTGTAAACAAAGCCACATAATTCACATTGTGCCATAACGTGTAATTAACCTTTGGAGCCGAAATTAAGTGCCTGGTGTATTGTGCAGAAGACCTGAAAATTGAATGGTCTCTTATTAATGTGCATATTCTTGGCCAACGACTTCAGCGGACCCATCACTCTGCACATCGACTATGGTCAACTTTTCGGCACCAAGGGTTAAGGTATTGTGCATGCAGTCTTTATCACTTGTATGAGTCTTTATAGTGAAACGTGTTTCTGTCCATTTTTTTTCTCGTGCCATGGAAAGTGGCATGATATTTCAAGTTGTGTGTTTATCTTGTTTTTGTGTTGGCATGGACATTGTGATGTAGGTGTGTGCAGTGAAAACTACAGTTAGTCTAATTTTTTATTCTTTGTATGTTTTGTGTCCTTGAAATTTTTGTTCTCTGTCTTTAATCCTAATGCTTACCTGGTATGTTGTCACAATTCTCATCTGATATTGACATGTATCGAGAAGTTGTTTCTTAACAGTTGATTCTTGATTTGGGACTGAGCATGTAAAATAATATGAGGAAGTGCATTTAGCGATTGGTTGCATAGCCCTCACATTTTTTTAGACATGTTGTGTAAATGTCCCTTATTACAGTTTTTTTATGGGGACAGTGAAAGATTGTCTTCATTGTGGAGCAGATGATATATGTACTTGCATGTTAATGAAGGTGATTGATTCATGCCAGCTGCTTGGAAGTATAGTAAAAAAAGTATTGCTATGGTTCATACCTTCCTCCAACATTAATACATGTTTGCGTGCTGTTTATGAGTTTAGTAAGGATTGATTTTGCAAGTTCGGGTATGCGTATGATTCCAAGCACTAGCAAGAACTAATCATTAGTTGGCATATCACTTGGCAGGGTGTTTCATATATCCCATAATATTTACTGCACGTTGCATTTGGTTCTTTACTATTAATGCTGCAGGATATACTCCTTTCAGTAAAGTTCTTAAGTTCCTTTATTTTGCATGGTGTATTGGAAACAAGAAATCCTTGTAGGAGGTTTTTTTTGTAGAATTAGGTTTTGCTGCTCTCAGTTATTGTGCTGTATTTTTAGGGTTAAGTTTTTAATGATTTCTTTATTTCCCATGAGGTGGCATTGAAACTTCCATTATTTGTTTTGAATGCTACGTGCATTAGTTTGGGGATATTGCTTATACTTTATGTCAAAATTACACGATTGTAGAAATGTGTACTTGGAAGTTTCATTGCATTAAGACCATTTTGGAAAGGTAAGTTACTGTTGAATTTGACTGGTATTATTGTCAACTTCCTTTGTTCTCTGTTTGAAATTGGTGTAGAGTGTGTTGTGGTGGTAGAACGCACTTCGTTAACTGTGTTCTAGTATGATTCTTTTAATAGTTTATTTTAAGCATATTTTATGGAAGTCTCTTTGGTCCGTGTCATTGATGTACATTGAGAGAAACAAAATTTTATACACGTAGCTAGTGTTTATGTTCTGGCCTGAAAATTTTATTTTACTTTTCTCTTTTCCCGGCATGCCTTATTGTTTTACATTCAGACGATTTCCGAAACAAAGTTTTTGATTGGATTTCGTGGCTGCTAAAATTGGGTGTTTGTTGTGTGTTTTTATAGATTATGATTACGACTATTACGGGTATGGGGATTATCGAGGTGGCTACAGTGATCCATATTACGATGACTATTATCGTTACGAGGATTACTATTTCGATTATCCGCCGCCTCCACCACCTGCCAGAGGGAGGGGCAGGCAGCCTCAGCCGGTGGGTCGCTCGACTTTATTAAACGTTCCAAGTCGTCTTTTTCGTTCATTCGTACATTTGCTTGTTTGACTGTGGCACGGCGTTCAGAAGCCCAACTTGCCCGAGTTCAAGACCTTGTTCAAGAACTAGACAATTCTGCCTAAATAAAGCTGTATTGCTCTACCCAGTGGAACATGGCCATGCAAAGATTTTGGAGAGTAATGCTCAATTTTCTGGAATGAGAAGATTGGGCACCTCTGCGTGCTTCTGCATTATAACACGTCTTTTATTTACTGAGGATAGTGGTATTTTAAGTAACTTTTACATAATAAGGATTTTCAGCAAGTCAGTTCTTTATTTGGCTGATTTTGCATGGTCACCTAGACATGGCCAACTTACATTAATGGTTACTAACATGTTACATTTGTTAACAAAATAGCCCTTTCTACAGAGCGCATTGCCACTTTCAAATAGCTTATCATATCTGAGCCATTCTTATAGGCATCTCAAAATTTTCTGTCCAGGTAATTAGCCGGGAAAAGGTAATTTGACTCTAAAATGTCTTAAAAATTACTAGGACATATACAGTTGTCGTGTGTGTGCCTGTATTGGCTCAGATATGATAATCTCTGTCATTTTTTTTTTTTGCTGTCTAGTTGCAGGGTTATCCAAAAAATGGGGAGGGAACCGAGACATCAGCTGAGCACAACAGTCTTGTATCACATCAGCGACTAACTTTTCCTCACTGTTTGGAAATAAACTATTTCTACACTGCGTAAAGATGCCCTACATACTACAAACAGCACTTCGAAGCTATTAATGGAGTTGTGTTTAATGTGGGGACAGGAGTGTTATATCCTAGCAGTGAACTAATTTGCACTTCATGCTTTGGATGGGATGTGTTAATATTTTTTTGAACGGTTGCACTTTTGTTGATGAAATTTCATTGCATTTCCACAGTAAGAATTGTGGAACTTCTACAGGGACTTAATTGGTGTTTGAACTTCTGTATTTACTCTTAGTTTGTTCTGAGGAAAGGTTAGACCAGTCAGAGTTACATCACGAAAACTGCATTTCAATAGCATTTGAAGGCTGCTCTCCTACAGACATTTCTCTTGCTTCAGGCTTTAGTTTCTGTGCTTCCTGCTTTTTTTGTGGCCGCTTTTTAGAAGCTTACTGCTTTTAGCTGGGCGCAAGTAGATGCTTTGGCTTCCTCACCCAACAATCCCAACCATATGCAAATTGCTCGTTTTGGATAACCCTGCTCTGTGCTCTTAAATAAGAATATTCTGTGATTTTTGTCCAAATGCCAGCAACACTTACCATGTCAGTAAATGCTGAGAAGTTTGGGTTTGAAGTATGGGTTTAATACTTGTACACATAATTGAAATGTAGTTACATGGCTTAAGTACAGAGATTTAATCTTGTTCTTGGTATGTGTTGGTAGTATTTGTTGGTCAAGGAGAGTGTTGGTTTTTGTTCCTCATTTTATCATTGATGTAGTTCTTGTTTTCAGTTTGTTAGCAGTTGGCATTCAACTGCTGTTTGTCAAGCTGGTATAAGTAGCAGTTTACTTCAGTGTAATATTTATATTGATGAAGATGTTAGGAGAAAACATGTTTTTTATTCACATCGTGTGTTAACTCTTGGGCACTTAGGATCCAGAAGAAGTTGGGTACATGGAAGCAAGCTCCCCAAACTACAGCATGAGCGGTGGGATTCAGGTTTGTGCTTGTAATTCCCGCCTACTCAAAGCTTTCCACTTCATAGAAGGCATGTTCTTGAATCCTAATCAATTCAGTTTGTCTTGTGGTCTTGTTTTTAGGATTAGAAAATAGTGCTTTTTCAAGGCCATTTTGTTTTCAAATGTTAAGTTCAACCAAGAACATATGATACAGATTGTGTTCAGTTGGATTCCAGGAATGTGCAGTAATGAACTGGGGAGTTCATAATTTTCATATTGCTGTATACGTTTATAATCCATTTCAGTATGTAAAGTATTATAATGGGCTGTGTTTATGGCAGGTTGGGATGGATTCAGATAAGTAATTTATTTGAGGAGTTCATTCTCTGAATTGACTGTCGATGTGTATACTGCAGTTGTTTTTTGTATATCATTGTGGTCAGCCCTGTTGCTAGGAGTGGCATTTATTTATACTGCTATGATAAAGTATGGGTGGGTTGTGTTGTCTAATGATGTGCGGTATGTTGTTTGGTCAGGCTGGTCGTGGGCGTGGAGTGGTGGCGCGTGGCCGGGCCGGTGGGCCCCCAGCCCGTGGGGGAGCCAGGGGGGCACGCACCGCAGCCTCCGTGGCCCGTGGGGGGGGTCGAGCACCCGCACGTGGGGGGGCCCGCGCCAAGGGAAGTTTACCAGGTGAGGATGGTCTGTATCTTCACCACCTTTCACTCACCTCTTTAGCATGTAGCAAAAGCGATACAACCTTGCCACCGGGCTGGTGATAAACGTACAAGAAATTGTTTTAAAATTGAGGTGGTGGAGGGATAGTCTGTTGTGTGGTGTGGGTGCAGGAAAAAATAGAAAGTACATGATGCTCAAACTGATCACACTGGAAGGAGGTTTGTTTGAAAATTTTCATATCCTTCTTGATTTGTTTATGAAGAATGTAACAGTTCACTGTTCACAGTGAAAAATTTGTTTACAGAATTGTATCGGAATGGAAATACAGGTTTAAATCAAAGTAAGGTCAGTAGTGGAATGCTTGGCAATGTAAGAACCACCACCAACAGAATAATGTGTGAAAAGTCTTAGGTTTATGGAAAGTGACCTGGACCATATCTGGCATTTATCAAGATAACGTTGGGAAAGTGAATTGAGTTTGATAACTATCCCAATGATGTACACAGCGCCCACAAAATTTATTTACTATAAAAGATTGTTGTATTATTTTACCAGTGGTTTTTTTTTAGTGAAAAACTAAAATGAAGACTGGCTTAAAATTTGCATATGAAAAGTGACTTGGACCATATATGGCATTTATCAAGATAACATTGTAGGGAAAGTGAGTTGAGATTGATAACTATCCCAATTATGTACATGGTGCCCATAAAATTTGTTTACTATAAAAGAGTGATGTATTATTTTACCAGTGGTTTTTTAGTGAAAAACTAAAATGAAGGGTTGTTTAAAATTTATATTCATGAAGTTGTGTATGTATATGTATGTCCTCATTTATGTGTGCCTATGCACACACATGCAAGAATGAAGGGTACGTGCTTTCTCATCGCACCTGTTTATTTTTTAGGCCATCGTATTGGGGACCATAACAAAACTTATGTATTTTTGTAACTGTGAGAGGAACTCAATGTGTTTCTGCAAGTTCGTGCACCACCTTTTTCATGCTCCTTGAAACTAGAGGTTCGTAGGATGGATCATTGAAAGAAGCACAGTTGTAGAGATGGGGTCCCTGGATTTGATGTCCATATACTTATATTTTGATGGTACATAAGAAGTTCAGGTTATTGAGCCTTTCAACAATACGTGACATTGAAGCATTTAAAACAGACGCAAAGCAACTGTTGAACCTGTTTGTTCTCGGAAAGAATGCCATCTCAGTATTGGCCACTTTACAGAAGGTGTACATGTGAAACTTCACAAATTGTATTATTTCAGTTTCCATTTCATGCAGTTTGTTTAGTATGTGAAATGTTCTAGGCCCTTAGGCCATCAGAAGAAAGGAAGTTGTCTCCTATTTCCATCAGTAGTATGTAGTCAACTTTTTAAATTGGAATTGGTAATGTAAAACTGGTGTGATTTCTGGGATTGTGGTGTGTTAGTGTTGGAGGTTACGACCTTGCATAGGTTGAAATTGTGCGGATGAAAGAATGTTACTGTTTTTCGTCTTGCGTAAGTAGTGAAATCACTTTTTTTTGTTGTGTGTGAGTAGCAAAATCAATCTCTACGAATTTGTCCCAGTTATCAGTAATGTTTCGTATATTTTCCTTGTCACCTATCATAAGGTACTACCTTTTTTAATTCAAATCCCAAACATTGTTAGATAATACTTTTTTCCTGTGATTAAAAATAATTTCCATGCGATGTTGTGGTCATTATTCTGTTTTCCTCTTGTTTATTACTGATCAGTTTGATGTTCATTTGTTTAATTAAAATAACAATACACGGTGAAGGTTGTGTCGCTTAAAATTGGTTGTACTGGTAAAAGCTCCTGTGACAAACAGTGTGCATGAAAGGACCATACGTTAGTTGGCTTTCCATCATACTGGTTTTTTTTGCACAACAATTTTTTCTTTTATGGGAGCACACAGGTGTTTTAAAATTATGGAATTATGTGCATTGAGCATTGGCTGTGTAGTTGTTTTGATGTACCTTTATTATTATTTGGTTATCTTTGAACTTTGCAGGTATGGAGAGGAATATGCATAATGCAGTTCTTATTTATTCATGTTTTAAGTGGAAAACTTAATTACATATGTCTGGATCAAATTCCATGGAGTAGTATAATGTGACATTGTTACAAATTTATGTGCTTTTATAGGAATATGTGTTTAGTTTCTTTTTTTTTTTTTAAAGTGGGTAGCATTTCACATACTTCAGTTGAAATGCAAACAAGGTACACCATTAAACACAACCATTCATTGCAGTACAGCAATGTGATAAATGTTTCAGTTCATCAGAACAATCATCAGGCACCTCTTTTACAAATGTTACAAAGCAGAAGTACGTTCGCAACACGCAAATTTTTCGTTAGTGAGATACCAGTGTACGGCCAGGTCGCAGGGCTAACATACCTGGTACTGATGAGAATAGCCTGAGATCAACATAATGAACAAATCCAGCGTATTATTTCTGATACTGGATGCCTCTCATGACATTCACAGTTTGTAAATTGTGACATTGTGTATCTGTAGTGAAATGTGGGAGACTGGCTACATCAGTTCACTGGTACACAGTTCACTATGACATCTCTTGAGGGCTGCATTACCAATTTTTTGGGAATAGTTAAATGTATATTTCAGTTCCATTTCCTGTTATCGGGGGGGGGGGGGTTTTTTGGGGTGTGGGCCTACACATAGCGAAAGAAAGTAATACAAGGGAAGACACTATTCAGCCAGCCTGTGGATTAGGAATTCCAAGAGCTGCCGTTGGATGCATGTTACTTCCCGGAGTTGATTTCTTAAATTATGACCTGTTTGCTCAGGTTACCCAAGGATAGCATTAATATTTGGATGTAAAGTTTTGTGTCGGTTGGAGAGTAGCTAGTGACTTCTACAGAGTTTCAATTCTTAATGTGTCATGGACAGGAAACTTGATGGAAAGAACATTGATCCATTCTTGCAAATAGCAGTTTTCATTAGAATAGTGAGCATAAACGGGTTCACATGCCCACTTTTGTGGGGAATTAAAATTGAAAATGTGGGTAAATTGTTAAAACTATCGCCCTTGTGGGTTGCTGTTGCAAGCAGCAACTGTAACTTGAAGGATTCATTCCTTGGAGAGGATTCACAGATACACACCTACAATATTCTTTACCTGATTATGATTTTCTGATAAGACTAGAGTGAAAATGGCTGTTGCAAAGAAGGGTAAAACTACGAGGTGTTGCTGGCTTGAAACATGATTCTGCATGGTTGAAGAAGAGACTTGGTTTCTTCACATATGTGACATGCCTTCTATGTGTGTAGGACGAGAAGGAAGTGATTTACACAATCTGCATTGCATCATTTTTTTCAGCAGGATTCACAGATACACACCTACAATATTCTTTACCTGATTATGATTTTCTGATAAGACTAGAGTGAAAATGGCTGTTGCAAAGTAAGGTAAAACCATGAGGTGTTGCTGGCTTGAAACATGATTCTGCATGGTTGAAGAAGGGAGAGACTTGGTGTCTTCACATATGTGACATGCCTTCTATGTGTGTAGGACGAGAAGGAAGTGATTTACACAATCTGCATTGCATCATTGTTTTCAGCAGGTCAAAAGAGTAGAGAGAATGGCAAGCAGTTAATCACGCAGTGTTGGCAGTGGTGCAGGTTCTTCTATATTACAAGATCCTGTGGAAGGCTGGAATGGAGTGAGATTTTGGTTTTATGTAATAAGGAGCCTTAATTTTTATGGAATTTTAGTGCAGTTTATCCACGTCAGAAATTGAGATACAGGCAGTACATCAATAGTGTGGGCTGAGATTGAATTACTGTCATGCAAGATCAACCAGATATATTTGAAGTAAAGAAATCCAACGAAAGGAGCGTGAAGTCTGGCAAAATGAGGAACATGCCCTGGGAGTGAAGGCAGTCAGAAAGGAAAAGGAAAAATTCCACCAGAAAGGGCATAGAAATGAACTGCTTGGGGTATGCATTCAAAAGTTCTGTATGAACTGATCATATAGCCAAGATATTTGTGTGTTTGTGCATGTGCAGGATTCACACTGCTGTGAAGTGAATGTCTTCGAATTGGTTAGTGTGAAGAAGACACTGGTCAGCGATGTGTTTGGGAAGAGCTGTAGATTATTGATGTGTTAAGTGGGCAAAAAAAAAATGCTCTTCTATTAAAGGGTTCCTTATATTATGTTTGAATATCAAAAGTTTTCATGAAGTGAGTTGAGTGAAGACTGGCTCTGAAGTGCCTCATTACAGGCTATATGGATTTGGATTGTACAGCTTTTCTTCGTATACCCTTGTTTTGCTGGAACATTCTTGGATTTGACAGCAGGTATTTTGTGTACTAAAATTGTCATTTCTGTGCCTGATACTTTGAGTGTTGTGACGTTAGAATTCCTGGACTGTCATTTTGGGTCTGATTCAAGATCATTTGGAAGTAACTTTTTTGACACTATTTCATATCTGTGATCTGGCAGTTGACAGTGCAAGCTGTGGTATTAGTGTTGCTGTCTGGTTATTGGGACAGGCTGTCGCAGAAAGACTGATGATGATAATGCTTTTATTTCTTCATGAATGTGTGTGGAGGGCTTGCTGCTGACTGAATTCCTGGCAAGGGCACTTTAACCCATGTGCATAGTTTGATGGGTGATACGTTTGCAAATTTGCCTGCTACTTTTGATGAGCTGGACTAGTGGCTTTTACTCAAAGGCAGCATCTATTTGAAATAATGTCCACATTACAAGGTTATTTAAAATAGTACGTTTGGTGTATTTTTTATACTAGCAGTAAGTTGTTTGGATTAATAAATGCCTCTTTCAGCTGTGGATACGGCTTGGGTGAAGTTTCGAGAATATGTGGAAGAACATGCCTGTTGACTGTTCTGCAGTCTTTGACATTTTGGTTGTGCATTGAATTAACCCTTTAGTGCATTGAGCCCTTTAAATAGCCGAACAACTTCTAATGGGGTCGCAAACAGTATGGCAAATTTTGGAGGAATTTTGTTCACTCCTATCTGAAATACCACAGTGTTTTGGTATGCTGCAGGAACGTTGAAGGTCAGGGTTTCCCAGTGTAGCCAGAATGGACCCCCTCCAAATACCCAGATTTATACAATGACACATAGCAAGTGCACAGTTATTTCAGTGAGTAATGCTGTTTGAGACACAGCTCGCCTAGTTTATTGCTCGCCCTGCAGTTCGCTGTGGGTTGAAATATCAACACTGGCCTTTGAATTGAACTCCAATTGTCCAGAAAGGTTGTCAGTGGCGTATTGTACCCGTATAATTCAGACAAAACTAATGCTCAAAAATTGGAGATATCCCGAAAAATCGATGTTTCATCCATTATGATTGCCCACAGACGTGCCTCTTGTACTGGGTTAATCTGTAGGGGTTGTGGGGTAGTAACATGCAACACACAGCTATCAGTCTTTGAAAAACATCTTGGGCACCCTTGAATAGCTGGATTTTTTACACTTGTCACATCATGGCTTTAAATCTGTTTGCTGTCACTGTAGATGTTCATATCTTGGCAGCAGGTTACTGCAACTGTGCTGAGTAAATACAGCAGACCGTTGTAGGTGTCTGTTGCAATGGACAGTAAAAAATCCAACTTGTGGAGGAAGCCATCAGTGAAATTCTGATTGCTGACACCAGACTCAGAATGAAAAAAATGTGTTCTGACTCGAGAGTCGCAGTAACAAACACTAGCCAGTGAAATCATCCACCCAACTGCTCTGTTGTCTGTATTCTTGTGGCCAGAGAAAGGGTGCAGTGTATAAATGTGCCAGATGTGCTGTGGGCCTGTATTTGGTGCCTTGTTTAATGGAATATCACACCGAAGTAAATCTGTAAATCACTCCAATTGTGAATACTGTGTGTCATGATAAAAACGCAACAGACCTCCAGCAACCAGAATTATGTGAGTAATGAACTATTTACACCACATTTTATATAATGTATGTGATTCACATGCCTAAATTTATTGTAAAATTAGGTGAGCATTATTTCCCATATTAACCAACTCACAAGCAGAGTGCAGAGTTTTATGTCATTAAATTTGAAGGGGAAGTGATAGGTATGCTTCCCCCCTCCCAGAGTAAGCAATAAAATTTAAAATCCCCAGTAAAAAAATTCTGGCAGGCAGTGTTATTCGGACGGATTTAATTCCGGCATGAAAGGGTTAATATTCATGTACCAAGGTGACACAAAAAGTGACAGTTCTTAATTGCAAAACTGCGTACAGTGGATTGAAGTAGAATGACAGTTTATGGTCAGTAACTTAGTATGTAAAAATATGTTCATTTAGTTGGATTTGCTATGCAGAGGTTTGTCTGTTAGCACCGTTAAGTGTCTTTGTCACGTTTTGTGTTACGTAGGAATTAACATACATTTTACAGCTTTGGTTAAGTAGATTATGTTTCTGTTGCATGAAATTTGTTCAGATTTTTAATGACTGGTAGTACATGCAGTGCACATGTACAGGTGCAGAGCAACTTGGTGGTGATATAACTGCTTCCAGCTGTTTGTCAGTTGTATGGGTATCATATATTTTCTCTTGTCATATGGTGTTATGTGCTTGCTGTATTTTCTTTTCCCCTCTCTTATGTCAACCCTTTGTCATGGCCATTGCTTCACCATTTATAGCAAGCTGGTGATGAAGCAAGTGGTGTCTTCTGCAGATTTTGTTTGATGTTATGCCAGAGTGATTATAATATGTGAGTTGACAGCATGATGATTGAGCATTTGAATCAGTCCAGTAACTTGTCTGGTATTGTAGCACATACTTCCAAACCGAGTAAAGATAGTGTAACCACATTGGTAGAAAATGGATTTGTTTGTACAAAGAAAAGAGATTGAAGATTCAAATAACCCTTAAATTTTTACTACCATCGTGGAGGTAGGGTCTTTTTATTTATGTACCCTTCAATGAATTCGTGACCGTGCATTGCAGTGTGGCTGGTGGCAGGTGAAGAAACAGTGCACTGAGGCTGGACTTGAAAGGTTAAGAGTTGCCTTGAGTATGGATGTAGTGATTATGCCAGCAGTGGGCTTATACAAATTGCGCTGGCTACGGAAAGTAATGACGGGTAGAGAAATTTGAATTCCATCAACTGGAAGCTTAAAAATTTTGCAAAATCATGGGATTGGAAATAAACGTTTTTGTTTATGCAATATCGTACTGGTATTTTTTGTTTGTGGACAGTACAGTTGTTGGAGATGTGAGGAATTGTACAAGAAAAGAATTTTGGATTCGCCTGTGTTGTAGATAAATGCAGAAAACCTGAAACATTGAAACCTTGCACATACGACAGTTGCATAGCATTATTTGGTGCTATGATATATGTTGGTTTGATGCCTCCGCCAGAAATCAGCGTTCATTATTATTCTCATTGGCACATGAAATACGGTAATGCAGGGATGTAATGTGTCATTGAAGTTTACACATTATCTGGGTGCTGCACATTGGAAATGACGCCATACTACGGAGAACTTCATATCTGAAGTATTACGGTGACTTGGAATCAATGCAGGGTTGGATCCCAAGTGGACTTCCTTGTTTCCTTTCTTTTACAAGCAGTTTTCCCTTTTAAGAAGTTCTTTTGCTGTGGCCAACTGAAAAACTATGATGGAAATGGTGGGTGGATAAATGAAGTTGAAACCAGTGGAATAAGAGGCCCATATTCTCTTCTGTGGTGGATAGTGCTGTGGTATTGTGGCAGGGCAGCTTTAAATGTGCCGTATCATGCAAATTAAACTTTATTATGTGGGATGCTGGGTTTCAGTGTTAATATTGGGTGTCTCAATATACTGTTGAATTGACTGGGTGTTGTTTTGTGGAGCTGCACAAGAAAGTGTTACAATAGTACGGATTGGAAGAATATGAAATCTCTGAGAGATGAAGGAAGAAAACTTGAGAAGAAATGAAAGTGGATGAAATGTGAGTACCGTTATGGTCATGGGATGCTTGTAGGGAAAGATAGAAGGGGAGTAGAAGTATTGAGTAAGTGGTTTCTGGAGAACATACTGAAATTGAGGCACAACTGGTTTGGCGGTCAGAATTGTGTGCTTCAGTAACATGAGAAGCCAACAAGAAGTGAGAAAGTGCATCTCGTGTTTGAAAAGGAACTGCTGGATAAAGTAGTAGTGAAAAGCAGAAACCAGAGGATGCTTTCATATCCTGGGTTATCTGGTTATGAAGAACATTTTAAAGAAAGGCGTTTTCTGTATGACTACTTATTCCAGTGAGCCAGAGTTGTGCTCTGGAGAATGGTTCAAGGCCTGCCATATCAGGAAGTACAAAAACAGTGGATTGTACAATGGGGAAATGTGAGTATAAAGGTGTGGTCATTACATTTTTGTAAAGGTATAGCTGATGAATGTAGCAGGTGTCACTTAGATTTTTTTGTTTTTGTTTTTTGTTTTGGGAACATACACATTAAGGCTAGGTAGAAGTTAAACAGCAATACAACCGTGGGAGGGTTAAAGAGGTGTTAAGATCTGTAGATTGCCAACACTTCATGTTTGAGTTAATAAGTGTTTCTTGTATCAGGGATTGAGAACCAGTTTTGTGTGTTGGTGATTTAATATCTGGTAATTCCCCATAGCAGATTGTCACTGTTTGGAATTACTGTATGTTGAGGATCTCAAACTCAGGGATGTTGATGTTATGATTTAAACAAAATTGGCCTGTTTCATCTTTGCTATAAATATATCCTTTGCCATTACAGAGGCTTATGTTTGTTTAATATGCACGTAAGTATATGTATATAGTGTTAACCTTTTGACGCTTAATGTCAACTATACTGGTCGTACCGCACCGCTAACCTGTGAAGTTGCATTTTATATATTTATTCAACAAATATAGGTACTGAATATTTTAAAGATGGTATATAATTTCCGTTTTTTTCTCTTCAAAATGCAGTTTGTTTCATAATTCTAATGTATTTGGTTCCTGTATTATTCACATTTTATATGCAGGGTGTGCTAAAATTAAAAAAATAATTCCGGCGCCAAAAGGTTAATATTTGTGTTTAGCTTGCCTTTATTTTTGTGTTTGAAATTAGAGGGGGATGACACATTTACACTTACATGGAGTATGGAGATTTAAAGTGATTTATGGAAACTCAAATTGAATTTGTATTGGTGCTTGATGATGTGTAATTGTTGATGTTTAAAAGTTTGTGAATGCAGTGAAACTATATTAATGTTATAATTTTGCAAGGTTTTGAATATTACCAGCAAGAATGTTTTCAGGTGTCATGTACCTCCAGTCAGTAATATTTGTGGTCATCGGGAAAGAGTTTGGTACATTTGGTTTGACTAATGGTTCACATGTGCCTGTGCTGTGTTTGCAGCAGGTAAACGCAAGTTTGACGGGGGTCACCAGAACCAGGGGGAATCTAAACGTCGCTACCAGAGCAGCTGGGGGAATCAGCCCCTCGCCCAACAGCCGCTGGGCAATGCGTACGGGCTGGCAGGCATGAATGGCGGCGGCTACAATTCGGGCGGGGACCAGCAGTGGTACCAGGACACATATCAGTCCTGGAGCTAAATACCAGTGGGTGGCTTGCTAGGCTTGTTGGAACACTTGGGCCAGGGCCCATTGTGAGGAGCCGTGTGGACTTACAAACCTGATGCTGAGTTAGAAGTGGATGGGATGGGTTAAAATGACCATTGATCCAATGAGCCCTTTCACTTTTAAAGGCTGATGGTCATTATGCGCATAAAGTGGTAATGTTGTACAGAGACAGATTCATTTGTTTAATGTGGTGTCCGGGTTTTCGAACGTGCCCAGGAAAGTGAGAGGGATTTATTCCTTCTGGATGTCTTGGTCTTGTTTGGTGACAATGCGTAGAAGAAAAGAAGATTGTGATTGTTGCTCAGAAATGATTACAAAAACCCACTTGTACATTACAGCTAAACATGGTCTCCCATTTTTAAGTTTTTGATAAATTGGTATGTTCCCTTTGTTGACTGCTTGTGTCTTATTGACTGTTTTTGCACGAGCATTGTTATCTTTAGAAGTTTTTCTAGCACAACCTTCAAAATTCCATAACCAAACTTCTTGCAATTTGGTTACAGAAAGAAAACAAATCTCTTATGCAATCAGACATTTGGTCCAAAGATAATCCAAGTGGTTCCATGGGTTTATATGTATTTGCCTGCATTGACTATTTCTTTTGTTATAGGATCAGTATATTCCTAGGTTGTTTTTTTAATCTGTTCCCCCTCAGACCCCCTCCCCCCTAGTTCTGGAGACATTACATCTTAAGGGGGAAATTCTAAATCACCAGCTGCAGTATCTAATCCCACTGTAATGTGTGGGCTTATTGTTTTATTTCCCACGAACATTCTGACGTTTTTGAAGCAAGCAAGGCATGGTTACTGGACTCTTGGGATGTGTGTTTAAATTTTGGTTCAAGGTATAGACTTGGGTTTCCTTTAAGCACATTGAAACCATCCATTTTTAGTTTTGTGTTTTTAAGTTTTTTTTAATGTTTCAAATTAAATGTAGAATATAATTGTAAATTGCAGTTTATCTGAAAGTGTGCAAAGTAGGCTGAAGTTTATCCATACCATTTACAGTCCTTTTTTAATATGCTGTGTATGACATCAGTAGATTATAAAAGAGTGGGTTTTTTGGGCTAGGGAGCAAATTAAGCTCTGGTATTTGTGTGTGGAATGACAGAATAGTATGAACTCATGTTCTTGATGGTGTAGCAATAATTTTATATTGAAAAGTAAGATCTAAATAGTAATTGGTATTTATTGTGTTGGCTGAAAGTAATGAAATGGCAAGAAGGAAAACATATTTGGAAACTTGCTATACCTCAAGAACATTTTTTGTGACCATGGGAAAGGTTTGTTCATGTTCATATGGAGTGGTCATGTCCTATGCCACTTGAATCAAGGGTATGTTACTCTTGGTCCAGGTGAATTTTTTTTAAATATATATAAATATATATTGTATTCCTGCTGCTATGTGAAACATTGTGATGTGGATGTTCTAGCAGTAAATTCAGAGGAGTGCTCACCATTTTTTTTGCAACTGTGAGAGTAGCTCCATAACTTCAGCATTTTTTACATCTTAAAAACTTGTACCTTTATAAATTATGTTGTCCATTTTTTTTATTCCACATGTGCTTTGCTTGGTTTTCAATTTTCTGCATTTTTCCCCACATTTGAGTATCTGCTATCAATTATTTAGTGTAATGTAGGTTGAAAATGTGAATTTAAAAACTGTTGACGTTCTTTTTTCTGGGCCAGAGGTTTCGATTGAATATGTCCAGATTTTTGTGAATGAACCGATGTAATGACTTACATGTCACAATAAACAGTTGTATGTGAATCAGCGTTGCAAAACTTCCTTCTTTTTGTTAATCCTCACATGTAGGTGTTGTGGGGTTGGGGGCATGTTGGGATTAATGGAGAAAACATGTTTATTTTTAAATATATTGGTCTTCATATGGGAACTGGTTTTAGTGGTCTATCGACTTTTGTTCATGAGCTTGTTCGTGTAGATCCAAGGAATGTGCCGCTTTTTGGTTGAAGTTGAAATGTGCATTCCTGCCACTAATCCTTGTGCATAGGGAAAGAAGTTTTGGCATTTAATGAATTTGGTATAGAATTTCCATATTATATTACAACCAACCTCTTAGGTGAAATTTAGAAAATAGAATTTTGTATGGGAAAAGAAAAGTCCTGTCATGTGTTGCAGTATGCTGACTTTGGTTCAGTGATTTTAGTAACTATTAAAATTGCTTCCCATTCGGTTGTGGTATACACCATGCCATGTACTGGCTTGTTACCACACTGCCTGTTGAAGAGTTTGGAAATTACATGACTTGGGTTGAGTGGCATTAGGATTTCTGTATGGATGTTTGTGAATACTGATGGTACAAGATGGGCTGTAAATTCGAATTTCTGTTTCACACAGGCAAACTGTACAGATAAATGAAAGGGTTGTAAGTCATGGGCTCCATTTTAATATTATTGATATTTATTTACTGCAATTGGGTTATCACCTGGTTATTTTACATGTATACAAAATATGAAGCTGGAGATCGACCATAAGAAGTAGCACCCTAACTGAAGAAAGACTGGTCAAAATTTCTAGTATGGAGGCATCTTTTAGATTTTTGGCATGACCCACACAGGAAATGGCTGATGGTAATTGAGAAAATTAACAAACTGCATTTGAACCGTGTGGCAACTGATTTACAAGTTCTTTCCAATATGTAATACAGTACCATTTGCAACTCATTGTGGGTATTTTAAAATGTAAGTAAAGGACATATATTAACTGCTGTGTATTAAACTGAAATCTCTGCACCCCCAACACATAGCAAGGAACTGTGATCACTGCATTGCAGACTAATGTGAAACATTTGTATAGAGTAGTGATGAAGGGGGAATTTCTTTGACTTCAAGAAAATGGCAGTGAATATGACTAATATGTACTTCTTGGGGTGCAGCATGGGTATAAATTTGTGAAGTTTGGGATATTGCTTCCCATACTGAAACTAAAAGTAAAGTGTGAAGAATTTCTGAGATCATTTTTTTGTAGTGATTTTCAGCTATTTGGTGTAAATTGCCACCTGTCCATACATTTCTAACATGCATTTTGATACATAAAATATTGTTGAAGTGGTTGAAAGTTGTGTTTATGCATTCTTTTCAGCATTATTGTTGAGGGTTAGTTGGAATCCAAAACTGTGAAGGGTTGACTTCACCAATACCATGTAGCTGTTCTGCTCAGTGGTATTTCTTTTTTACTGCATTTATATGATTTATGATGGTAAGAAACATTGGCATGTAAGGTGTGTATTTTGAATGTGTTACATATTTCACCTAGCCAGGAATTTCAGTTTCTGTAAGATTGATTGATTACCTATCTTTGTCCTTGAAGTGGCCACTCTACAGCCTGTTTTTCTGAGAGAATTGAGTTTGAGGGAGGAGTTGCAAAGATATGCTGTGGATGTCAACTTCCCTTTTAACACTATTTTGAATTTACAGATGTGAAAAACATTCAAAACTACCAAATATTTTCTGAGAACAGTTACCTGTGAGTGAGAACTTGGTTTCTTAACTTTGCTAGACCTAAAAATTACATATCGAAGAAGGCTGATTGTGAAAGACTATCGTTGATCATGCCAGGGTTCTTGATGAAACAGTTGACCTAAATAAAGCAAATTCGTCTTCTCCCTCCTTTAATTGTTTGTTAAAACAATGTGAACATGATTTTTTAGCTTTATTATTATAGTGAGAAATATTTAGACAAAATGTAGAGAAAATCAAAACCTGTATGTTAAATAATTCTCTCTAGAAGTAATGTAGCTTATGAGATAATGTGGTAGAGGCCACATGATACGACATGGTGCATACACTTTGCGTGCTGGAAAACACACTGACACATGTGCATGCATGCAAAATATATAATACTTTTTGTTTTATATGGCACAATGGATATGTGAATGCCACTCAGTGTTACATGCACATTGCCTGTCGTGTTTTAATTTCTGATTGAAAGAAGGCATGTGGGGTTGCCATGTACTTTTTTTTTCAGCCCTTCCAGCTTTTGAAAGAGTTTTCATGAAGGATTGCTTAAATTATGCAATTGGAGACCAGCTAAACACACAGTTTCTTACAGTCATTTATAGCTTGCATTGTGCAGCTTTGTAAGTTCAATTTTTTGTGGAATGTAAAATGCTACATATTATTCATGTGAATATTTTCTCTACTTTTTGGTTTGATGATTGAAAGTAAAGAAACCCTGCAACTAGGCATTTAAAATTTGGTATGTTTATAGGCTAAGCCTGTAGGCCTACTTCAATGAAAGGTTATCCATTTAAATTTAATCCTTTGTTAAAAATAATGTGTTGGGGCTATAAATCTGTGCTTGCGAGTTCTTTTGAGAGATGTTTGTGATTCATTTACATGCATGGTAAAAGTAAAAGAAGGAAAACCAGTTGATTTCATTTTTATGTGAACAATTTGTATACAATTCTGGGCATGTTTACATTTTTCTGGTGTAATGTTAATGCATTTGGTATTTTTATTAATTCAAAATTTCAAAAATCCTTTTCTTAAATGGTAAGTTTTCATGGGCTCACAAGTCTTAAGTGCACTGAAGGTAGAAGCAATGAATGGCTAGGAATTGTTAGTAATTTTCTGCCACGCTGAATGATGTCACATCCCAGAAGATGGTAGGTACTGTTCGTAATTGCTGCTGCCATGAGAACATGTAATCTCAGTTGTCTTTCTTTAGTCTTGCACATTTTTATCAAGTACCCTTTTGTTCGGTGTTAAATAATTCATTATGCAGTATTGGGACAAATTTACCCCCTTAAGCACTTAGTGATCCCTCAGTTTCTTCATAAGTACCTTCCACCTACATATTAACAATAGCAAATTTTGTAGCTTCAAAACTATTTGCCATTAAAAGAAACTCATAGGCTGTGAACTACAAACTTGGTATACAGATTTTCTGTAATACTAAAACCTTCAACTACTCTGAACTGAAGAAATGAAAAATATAGGAAACAATGCTACAGAATCTTCTGAAAGTGAAATTTTAAAGTGTAATTAAATAGCCAATATAACCATAAATCAGGTACAGCTAGATATTTAAAGACAGTTCTGGATATGTAGAATATATATACAATATACAACTTCAAAGTTATATGAAATATATTAATCATGAATTATTATTACCCTTTATGTAAAAAGATGAGAATTCATTTCCTTTTATAAAACTTTTACTAAACCTATACATTGCATTTGCCTCTAGATGGTCAAGTTTGCCAAAACATGTAATGAATAATACATACTGACAAATTTTAGTGGTGATTTTATTTTAATATAGTTTTGTTCTGACTTTGAATTCCACAAGTCTGAAGTTATCTGCTGTAGGCATTTCCAATTTTTCACACATGTGACATGTGTTTGTGTTCCATACCACAACCTCCTTCAGACAATGTTACATTCATACATTCAAGGAGTACTGTTAGGTTAGGATTATAGATTTCTGTTGTATAAATGGTCTGCATTCTAAAGGAGCTTCTGCAATTAGAGTTGTCCTTTGTATTCGCATAGACACCCATCGGAAGCAAAGTAATGTGTATGTTCTGCTAATGTCTGAGTCATGTTTTGGTAGTTTTGTGTCACCAAATCCAAGTTTGTTAATCTCTGCCTTGCTGTATATAAATATGAATTTGGCCAAAAAAAAAAAAACTTCAACAGTCCTTAATTATTCTGGTACGCTATGTGGCACCGTTCAAGTGATCATATTTCATTATTCTCTGTAACTTGGAAGTTTGAAGATACTGTGTAATTCATGTCTGCTAAGGGTAAGTTTTCCCCTTCCGGTCTAGGACGGCATATAGGTGGAGGTAAAGTGGTTAACTTTACTCCCTGGAAAGAACCCCGGTACCCATTCATTGAATAGGAGGCTGGGTGGGACCCAGAGACCGTCTGGACGTTTTAGAGAAGAGAAAAATCTCTTGCCCCTTCGGGGATTCGAACCCCTGACCGTTCATCCCGTAGCCTAGTCACTATAATTTGTTTTCATCAATTTTGATGATGAGAGCGGTAACACATGGTTATACGTTAGTAATAGTATGTGTTGCGGTTTGCAGCTCCACCCCCTCACTCCAGCCCCCGTCACGTCATTCCATTCGACACAATGGGTTCGCCCGTGCTGAGCTTGCTTTGACCCGGCCGCTCCCATTCCGACGTGAAGAGTCGGGTACGTCGGACGTGCGTTTGTGTGCAGTGTCTCCATCTAGCGATGTCAGGCCGGTAATAATCAGGACGGGGCGGGGCGCCAAGACGTGATGGACGCGTTGCTAATCCGTCGCGTGTCCTGACGTCAAGTTAGTGTCAACACGCGTGGATTTATTTGGCGTGTGTGTGTGTGAGTGTAAATCAAGTGCGTGGATACTTCTTTTCATTCTTCACGTGTGTGCCAGGTTGCTACAAGGAAGGGAAAAACATGGCTGCCATCATACTATCGTTCGCTCGAAGGTGAGTTGCCCAGTTAGTCCACTTAGGAACACAAACATGTTTTAATACAAGTTAACTGCTTTATCTTGTGGTGCTGGGGGTCTTTTGTTCTGGGGATTGACTGCGCACGATAGCTTACATGTCTGTGCATTGCGTATTGACCAAGTAAGCCCCTGCTTGGAAGAGCTGTTCTTGAGATGCTAATGTTTCGGCAGCAAGTCAAATTCCCCGCGATTTGTGTAACTCGACAGTTCATTGCCATGTGAACAAAACCTTGCCATTAACCCATATCCTCAGCCAGATGAATGAAACCTGTCCGCACCCTCCCGTCCTTTTCTTCAAGATATGGTTTATTGTTATCCTTCCATGTACACCTTCGTCTTGAAAGCAGAGTGTCTTTCAGTTTTCACACCAACGACCGGCATGTATTTTACTTCTCTTCGAAGCGTGCCGGATGCCCCCTTTCATCATCCTTGATCACTGTAGTAAAATTCGGCAAGGCACACATATCTTGCAGCTCCTTATTGTGCTGTTTGTTCAGCTGAATGCGTATTGACATGGAGTAAAAGTGCTTGATTCTAGAACCCGGGTAATAATAACTGCCGTTTTATCCAGAAAATTGGAATTACTACTGTGTGTAAATGTTATCTCATTCAATTACAAATGTGTTAGATCGTGATATAGAGTGAATTCCACCGAGGGGCGTGGCTTGCATGAAACTAAGACTTGATATATAGTGGTCCTATTTTTTGTCATTCCTGTTAAGAATTATAACAGAAAGAAACTTTTATTTTGTAAATTTACATAAAGGTCTTTACTTGACATGTATGTTATATTACAAATCGGAATAACTCTGTTCAGCCCACTGGTACTGATTTGTAACTGTACAAAAACGTCTTTTGATTTTGAGTAACGAAAATTTTGAACTTGCGCCAAATGAGTTTACAGTGTGCCTAACAATGCAGCGTTCCCTGTGATAGGGCCTGGGGATGGCCTATGTTACAAGATTAAACGCACATCGCAAATAATCAAAGGCTGAATCAGTTTATGCCATGGGCTGTGTATCATGGCTGCCTGATTTATTAGGCTTACCATATCTCTATCACAAACAAAGGGGACATTTCCTACTTATCGACCATAAAAGGGAGGACATATAAATAAAAAAAAAAAGAGGTTAAAAATAATGGACCTATAAATAGTCACGATTTTAGAACATCATATAAAATGTATATTGTACAATCATACAAAACTTTATATTTTATTAGATTATATTAGGTTATAATTCCAGCTACATATTTCGGCCCAATTGTAGGGCCAGCTTCAGGCTGATCTTTGAGTAGGTGGAGTGTACAATTGATAATGCTTTCAGTTTACGAAACTTCGTTTTACAAGAATTGGTTACAATAATTGTGGTGTGTTATATAAAAAACTTAAGATTGAAATTCAAATGTGGTAGCATTAAAAGCATTAAGGCATTAAAAACAGATAAAGTAAAATTGACAGGGTGGTTATGAGGGTATACAGTGGTTATGGGGGTATAAGTGGTTATGGGGGTGTACAGTGGTTATGAGGGTATACAGTGGTTATGGGGGTATAGAGTGGTTATGAGGGTATACAGTGGTTATGGGGGTATACAGTGGTTATGAGGGTATACAGTGGTTATGGGGGTATACAGTGGTTATGAGGGTATACAGTGGTTATGGGGGCGTACAGTGTTTGGAATTCTTTCTTATTAAAATATGGTGGTGAAGTTTTTCCTGACAAAGTATCTTCTGCATGATTTCTTACTAAGATATTGTGGTGAAGGTTTTCTTGATAGACGAAGTATCTTCAGTATGGTTAGTATTAGCTTGCTGTAGAAGTGATGGCATTCAATGAGAAGTAGTTTGTAGTTATATGTGCCTGTGTAATAGATATTATATCGAAGGTTAACGAAATTGGTTAATAAGGTGAAGGCAAAATTCCTCTTGTAAGGTATAGTGTATGCCTGGGGATTAAAGCGTTCTGACCGTAGTGGCCAGCACCTGTTTAGGAGATGGTCTATTGTTAAATGAAGTTTGCCTATATAAGATTTATTTCACAATTTACATGTGGGCCGAAACATGTAGCTGGAATTGTAACCTAATATAATCTAATAAAATATAAAGTTGTGTGTGACTGTATTATATATATATAATATTATATTATAGCATATTCAACACAACGGGAATATCTCACTTAAAAAAAGTCACTATTTCATTTAATATGGCAACATTAGTTACGCGACCCCACCTCAATATTACGTTTATACGTGCATTGCCTGTTTTGTTATTTTTGACTCGGAAAATGTTAAATTATAATTACGCATTTCGAAAAAGGAGTAGATTTTTAATTTTTATAGCGTTAAAATATACAACACCTTTAAGGAATAACAAGTAGTCCAAAACTCGGACATTTTACGAATGTAAATTCCCGACTGGGCTTAAATTTTTGGGTCGAAAAAGAGGGTATGTCCGGGGAAAAATGACCTGTAGTTACTCAGTGGTGCATTAGAAACGCAGAATTATTCTGTCTTAAGAATGAAGTAATAGGGTAAATATATTATTGGCCCGCTGTGTTCAAATGTATGATACATTAATCTGCAGAGCTAAACGTAGAGCCAGACAGGCCACAGATGACAATATACTGTGGCGCAAAAAGACGCGATTTGCATGTCGTATAACTAAGGCAGTAATACAGACACACTCAAAACATTTAATGCTTCATAACTGATAAATTCCCTCTCATCTCTTGTTAATTTTGAAGTGAGGCATCCCCGTTGTCTTTTATATGATCAATATATGTAGTGTAAAATTGTAAAATTATATAGTCATACACAACCCCCAACTTATTAGAAGTAGTATTTGTGTTTCTAGCTACATGTTTCGGCTCATATACAGAGCCATCTTCAGGCTAGTCTTCAGAGTGGTTTGTATGTACAGTTTTGTACAATTGTGTATTCAAATTCCTCTGAAGACTAGCCTGAAGATGGCTCTGTATATGAACCGCAACATGTAGCTATAAATACAACGAATATTTCTAATAAATTGAGAGTTGTGTGTGACTATATAGTTTTATAATTTTACACTTCATATATTGCTCGTAAATTGTTTTACGGCGACACAGAAACTGAGAAACTGCGTGACTGCTCTCTCGTTACGATCTGTTTAGTCCAACTGTACGTATAAGGAAACCATGAACAAAAGAAAATTCTATTTAATTAGCACACCAACTAATGCACATATATAATTTTTTTTACATTAACACATTTTAAATCGCTCCAACATGTTTCGATCCTAAGATCATCTTCAGGGAGCAAAACTGTTCCTTGCTAAAGTCACATTTTTAAAAACACTCACTGATCAATTTAAATTAATGTAAAAAGTGAGTGTTTTTAAAAATGTGACTTCAGCAAGGAACAGTGTAGCTCCCTGAAGATGATCTTAGGATCGAAACATGTTGGAGCGATTTTAAATGTTTTAATGTTAAAAAAATTATATATGTGCATTAGTTGGTGTGCTGATTAAATGACTCTACGAAATGCACGGTGCAACGATAAAGATAGAAAATTCTATTGTTTCAGTGCAGAATCGGGCACTTTACACAAAGACGTACGTACGCGTTATTGTTGCCGGCGACATAAATTTACCATAAAAGCATTGTTGTGCAACGCTGGATACGTTTGTATGGTTTACGGAGACTCGTAGCTCAACAACAAATACAGCAAGCAATGTTGCTTTTCTACCGCAATAATGGTTACGCCAACGCGCCACAATATTAGGTTATACGTACATTGCCTGTCTTGTTGGTCATGAACATTGCATAAGACGGAGTGGTAAAAATTAATCGATTTCAGTGCAGGCGGAAGGTTTTGAAATAGAATATTATTTATATTTATTCTGCCTTAATGGTAAACAAACAAAGATAATGTGAAGCCCATTCATTACAGAATAGTTACACAAAGTGCAAGTCCGATGCGTAGGCAGATGTGGCAGTAATATGGATCTTATACATGGCTGAAGCTATTTCATGCACCTGTACGGATCTAAGCACGTGTCCTTAATTGTTGAAGTGTAGAACAGAGACTTGTGAATGCGGTAGTGAACCTTCGGGTTCCATAAAATGCGGGGAATTTCTTGACTAGTTGAAAACCGATTAGCTTCTCAAGAAGGACTCTGCCCTATGGAGTGAGTAAGTAAGTACACGTAAGTAAGTACACGTAAGTAAGTAAGTAAGTAAGTGTAATGCATGCCAAATTTACATATGTATTTGTATTAGACAGAAACTTCGAAATTTTAATACTTTAAATCCAGGAAGTGATCGTTCAGTCACAACCGCTAAAGTCAGCAATACTAATCAGCTTGAACCCGGCAGTGACTTGATCAGATCATTATACCTGGATTTAAAGTATTAAAATTTCGAAGTTTCTAATACACATACCCCATATGTAAATTTGACATGCATTACATAAGTATAGAGCAGAGGTTGATTACAGTTTTTTGTGACTCTTGCCACACTTCCAGACAGAAAAAATGTTTGCGTACCCACAAGTTTATTATTATTATTATTTTTTTATTAATCACTATATTTGTTTTAAACAAAGCTTTGTGTGTCCATCAGATTTTTTGGCGTGCTACTTGAGCCACACGCACGGTAGTCATTTGCACCACCAAGACAGCGAATATGATAGCAAGATTGTCCTACTCTCTCGAGTATTCTCTACGCACTTCTGTCACCTCTCGAAATCAGAAATGTAGTAAAATGGCACTTTATTTTGACAGTGGCACCTTTAAATGGTGGAGGAATTAGACTCAATAGACCTACGGTTTCGAACACCCTGAACTCTTATGCCGGGGCTGGCCAACTGAAACCCACAGGGGGGCCACTTAATTCGTTAAGGACTTGCCATAGGGGCGCACTTATGTACACACATATGTGTCGAAATTTTGGGGGGGGGGGGAG
>Ga0123354_10001712_pt1 | contig 27483 bp, 31 predicted proteins | sample TergutLab28metaG_2_FD_97872 | JGI IMG/M metagenome (GOLD analysis project Ga0123354, IMG submission 97872) | Labiotermes labralis P4 segment gut microbial communities from Petit-Saut dam, French Guiana - Lab288 P4 | ecosystem: Host-associated > Arthropoda: Insects > Digestive system > Gut ... | reverse complement strand
GATATTTTGTAATTAATTAATTGTATTGAATTGTACTGTTGTACCTAATGTACTTATGACCAGCTTCCATATCTGTAAGATCTCAAGGAAGGTTAATAAAATGAATGAATGAATGAATGAATGTGCATCCCTCAGTAAATTATATTTAAATTAAATTTACAATATTCAAATGCTGCCTTATTCTGTACGTTTTCTAACAACAAATGGCACTGAAATTGGGCTAGTCCTGCTTACTAAGCAGATTACAGCTATCTATACATGACCATGATTTTGCATCACTATCACGAAATAACGGGAATAAATCGCCCCTTTAGTACCCTAACCTATTCTGGGTCATTGTTGAATAACATAAAAAGTACTACGTAAATTTCGATATCCTAAACTGAAAACAATAAATAAAATATCAAGAGGGCCTGAATAAACAATCTTACGTTACAACATTTCACACAGGCATTCGAAACAACATAGCTCTGAGAAGATGACAACGTAAATTTGATGCATTTTGCAGACCAAACACGTTTTCTACAGTACACGCGTTATTATGTGTATCTATATAACTGTCACCCATAATATTTAATTGAAAATATCTGCTGCAGTATTGAAATTACTTACTTTCGTCCCTCTGCCATTTTTTTCTAAAATTTGTATGTCTTAACCACGCACAGGAATCGCACCTCTTCGACAAGTCACCAATCTCCAACCTCCACACACACACACACAAAATGCGCTTGCAACGTTGCCGGATCTGTACAGAGTTAATACAGCAGAGACCGCAAGTACAACGCAACAATTGGAAAGTACGTATACCCATCATGTATGATATTGCAATATTATAACGCAGTGCACTCGTTTAGGATTTACATTACAAATTGGATGGTGAAATGAGATCTCCGTTGCAGTAATAATGGAATAATTCCTTAATGAATTCCGGAGCATTGCAACGCCATTTTCGGTCACGCACTCATTATTTATTTCATCTGCGCTGTTGTGGGGTTTGACTCTGTGCACCATGGAAATTCCGTAACGACGTTTCGCAACAACCGATCAGTCACATCTTCAAAGGTCAAGCAGTCCAAGAAGAATTTTATTTTATCCCATGCCTTGAATGTGGGTTGGGATAGCGTAGTCGGTATAGCGACTCGCTACGGGCTGGACCGGCTGGGGATCGAATCCCGGTGGAGGCGAGATTTTCCGTACCCGTCCAGACCGACGATGGGGCCTACCCAGCCTTCAGTTAACTTGGTACCGTGTTTTTACCGGGGGTAAAGCGGCCGGGGCGTGGTGTTGACCACCCACCCTATATAGCACCGAGGTTAAAGAAAGAGTAGAGCGATACCCTATCTTGAATAAGAAGATTGAAACAACATTGTGAAATACATTACAATCTCAGGCCATATGAACGCTTAGTGTCTGTATAAACTACGACTTCATAACTACACAGGGAGCTTAGAATCTGGACCAAAGTAGCGTGCTTTAAAAACTGTTTCTTAAATGTCGCAAGCCAAATATCAGACTTACGCTTATTTTAAAAGGCTGGTGAACACTTCTTACGCTGTTATTTCAAATCTGCTGGCAAGCCAATTTATTCGTTACAAAGCGCATTTGCGTTGCATTGGTATTACATGTCCACTCTCGATTGGCAGCACTGAACAGGGTATGTATGCATTTCACAGATCATCCAGGATGAGCGAATTTAGTGGTTTTATTTCCCAACGCGTGCGGCATTTTGCGATACGTGCCACACAGCTCTGTGCACGGATCTCGTATGACTCTGTGCCGCACAGTATCTGGAAAGGCGGAAAGATGGTTAGATTGTTGCAGAAGTCTGTATTCCAAAATCAGAATTTACTACATTTTGGTGTAAAGGTATGAGGCCTATGTGTATACAGACTGTTTTGAATTAATTTTGTCAATACCCTTAGTATTTGAAATCTGTAATACTTTCTTCTGACATCGAACGAAGGAATAGAGGTTATACTTACAAACTGTGAAGTTATATTAAAGCTAAGTCAGATAGCTGATTGTTGTACGTGTATAATCGAAATGGAAACAATGCAAAAACGGTTCCCTGTGTTCGTTATATTCGTTTGCATTTTTGGCAGGTTGACAATTACACATGAACGTGGAAGATAATTTTTTTCCGACTATAGTTTCGCATTTTACTGCCAACTTCAACATGATTGTAGTATATCCAGGTTCTTCGACCAACTTTGCAGTGTGGTAGGCACACATAACAAATAATTTGGGGGCTTTGTTGCAGTTACTTCACCATGTCTATCTAATCGTGCTCCTGAGTACCATTATGCTCACGAGAGCTTAATTGTGTATGAGGCCTGCATCTGTCATTTTTCCCTGCAGTTCAGGTTACCTTATTTCAAAGAAGTCTTGGAGTGCCAGTCTCCAGCTGCTGTAGTTCGGGACTGAGCCGTAATGCCCTAGAAACTTGGGGAAATTAATAGGAAACAATGGCAGAGTTGAAGCTTGTAGTAAACGTGGTTCTTGCACCTTATGAACATATTTCAGGAAATGAACAGGAAACAGTGGCAGAGTTGAAGCCTGTACTATAAGTAGTTCTTGCACCTTATGAACATATTTAACAAAGTGGAGCTCTTGTCTTTGAAGTATTTGTAGAGTATGTGGGTTGTTCTCATACCCTTCCTCTTTTAAGTGTTCCCATACTTAATAATTGCACAGATTCAATTTTGGACTTCTAGGAGACCACAGACCATGGGTTATTGTTTAAAAAAAAGTCCTATGCTTTTTGCTTGTGTTCACTGCACATGACCCTTCAACATAATATAAAGCCAAGAAACTTTGTGAATAGCATGGGAATTTTCAGAGCAAGTTTCTGTCATCGTGGCTAGGCAAGGTTTCCACCGAGTATGCAGCATTCATCTGAGAAAGATGAATTCCACATCAAGAAATCCATTGGCTAATGTGTCTTGCAACCACATGCAATACCAGCTTTTCACTTACCAGTGTGGAGGAAGAGAGAGTTGTATGGGGCTGTTGTTACATGAGTATAGTTGTAACATTTTTGTTGCCATGATAGCCAAGGATCTGGACACCCCACTTTGAACATCCACCTGGAATAAAGTTTTTCTGGGGCTTGTTTCTATTCATGCACTAGTATTGCCCAATTTCATCTCAGTTGACATGTAACATTTTCATATCTTAATTTTCTCCAGCATTGTCCCTGTCGTTTGAAATTCTTCCACTACGTTGTGTATTGATTTTACTAAGCAATACTGATGTGGAATTTTTTTTACAAATTATGCAACTGTTTTTTTGTACATGCACTTTTCACTTGCTGCTTATGACTAACAACAAGTTACCGAGTACATATCTCATGTTCCAGTCCTGATAACAGGAAAACCACAGAGGTTGAATCCTTAAGGAAGCAGATCGCTTATTCTCCTACACCCAGGGACACAATTAGATTTACTCATTTTTGATGCAGCATAAACTCTTTTAACCTACCCAGACTTAAGGTTAATCTGGAGTTGAAGATTGTTAGCATAAATGTAAACATAATTCACTTTTTTACCAAACTGGTTTCCTAACTGTTTTTACATGCCATCTTGAGGGGCCGAATTTACCTTCACATTCTTACTGTATTTCATTAGGTATCTGTGTAAGAATTTGTTTCGGGGCCTTGAGCTTCATTTATATCATTAATAAGTTGATATGTTGCAGATCTTACTGCATTAATTATTTACAAATTGGACTAGCTAATGGTAAAGTGACTGATGGAAGGCAGAGGTTTGATTCCCATCAAGAGCAAGAATGTTTACCTTTAGCACTTTGTCAAACCATCCACACTCTTATCCAGTAGATGTCAGAGGCTATTTTGCTGAAGCGAATTGATGAGTAAACTCTGGCAATGCTCAGTAACCAGTGATGAACCATTCGCCCTGTACCGACTTATTTTTGCAGTTTTCTTTAAATATGGAAATGAAGAGAAAGCCATATATATGTAATACATGTTATATCTTACGAAGCTTTATGAAAATGATGTGGAAATATTTATGGTAGCCATTTGCATTGTCTCTCTTATGACAAAGGTCAGGCAGTTTTCACTGTAGATGCAGTAGTTCCTAATTTCTCCTGTGGATAGCTTACAAATCTGTGAGATCTTTAGCTTGAACTGTTTCATGATGTATTCACAACAGGTGGAAATATATAGCCAGCAAGTCTGAATGAATTCAGCATTGAGAGGTACATGTTTCTAAAGTTGCACCGCTACTGATACCGGTAAAGCATGGTACCATACTGCAGGTGACCATAACAGCATAAAAATTAGATATTGAGACTATATTACCATTTACTTTTGATATCAGAGGTGCACAAATTTCCTCCCAACCTAGATGCTACCACAAAATTCTACATGCCAGATGGATGACATGAAATAAGTTTTATACTAAGCACCCACAAATATTAGAAGCTACTGTGTAAAATTTAGTCACCATGGCGACCTGGCACCCAGGATCTGTGCACCCCATTGTATATTGTGATACTGCTTCTTGCATTAGTGCCATATTCATTCAATTATAAGCATAACTATACCAGAACATGCTGAAACAAGCAATAATTCTGTAAGTTTTTGGCAAAGGATAAGTACTTATGCTTGATATGCACAGAACACCATATGTGGCATAAGAAACTGGTCATTGCATTGTTATAATTTATCCTTGCAAATATATTAGTTCTTAATTTATTTGACAGGGTTTTTAAATTCTGTACAATGTCAGCTGATAAGATTATTGTCAACAGTGAAAGTGGAAGGATGCAGCAGAAAGTTATCATTACATTTTTAAGCTACTGTGCCTGATAGAATTGAGGAAAACCACCAAATACCTTCATATGAGATAACCAGCTTTTGGACTGAAATTTCAAACAGAAAAGCTCCAAGTTACACAGCCAAAGTGTTCAGCACTCAACCACACTTTTCAATTGCACTAATAACAAGCAGAAGTACCTTTTATTTTTCTGGGATATTGTTGTCTTTGCCAGTACCTGAAACTTTAAAGAAGGAATTATGCAATACAGGTGATTTTGACCTAAAAGCAACTACTGCCTTCCATCTTGTTAATGAATGGTTAAATACAAATTTTCTTCACATAAATTTAAGTAAGACCCATTTTATGCAATTTACAAGATCAAACAGACCAAAATCTTATTTGCCAACTACTCATCTTAACAAACTAATTCAATCTGTGTCTAATACCAAATTTTTTTGGTATTTATATAAATGATACAATTAATTGGAAAAACCATACTGATCACACTCTCCCAAAATTAAGCATAGCTTGTCATGCTATGAGAATTATTAAACCTTACATGTTCTTTGAAACATTGAGAATGGTGTATCACTCTACTTTCCACTCAGTTATAAGCTATGGCCTCCTCTTCTGGGGCATTTCCCCTCATAGTAAAAGAATATTTCTAATGAGAAAGAGAATTATACGAATTATGTTGGGCTGTAGGAGGCTTGCCTCTTGCAGAATTTTGTTCAAGAACTTAAAAATATTACCCCTTATGTCACAATACATATTCTCCATTATGATGTTTATTATAAAGCACAAACAACATTTTACAGTTAATTCAGAAATTCATAATATAAACACTAGACAGCAATTAAATTTCATCAACCAGCACCATATTCGACTGGTTTTAAACACGGTATTTATTATTCAGGTGTGAAGATATACAATAACCTCCCTTCTCATATTAAGCAGCTGTCTGATGATCCTAGATCCTTTGAGCTAGAATTAAAAGAATTTCTGTATCAGCACTCTTACTACTCGCTGGAAGAGTATTATAAATTATAAATATTAACTTTACTCCGACATTTGAAATTAATTGTTCATAATGGGGTATAATGACATAATCAATTACATGAAGAAAAATCTGAGGGTATTACTATTTTCATAACACCCTTCGAACTACCTACATTGCTGAACCTATGTATTTATTATGTGACTTTAGATGCTTTTTTTTTACGATCAATTTTGTATATTATTTGATTGTAAATTTTACAAATCTATAGATTTACAATTGTAAAAAGTATTCTTATGGCAATGTATAACAAATATTGCCATTTTTATTGATTTTTGTAATTAGCATTTAGTTACTTATTAAGTATAGATAGTAGTTGAAAGATGACTGGTTTTATATCCAAAAGGTTTTTACCAATCTGTACTGGATTTTATGGAACCGAAATAAAATACAATACAATACAAGAAATGAAAGTTTACTCATGACAAATAGGAATGGGGGTGAAGCAATTTCCCAGTACATACACATGATGTTAGAAGCTGTGGATACCACAGAACTTAGTAAGACTGGAGTAAATTTCATGTCTTAGGGTGTAATCTAATAGCTCTATGGCAGGAAGCAGAACAGTCACATGTGTTTACACACATTCATGCACACAAAAGTGCAAGAAAAAAGTTTACAGACTGGTCATGTTAAGCACCACGTGGATGTAATGGAGCTGTGCATCATGGGTGTGACTGAGTTAATTTATTCTGAAACAGTGTCCTGAGTGTCACTGTAACAGAATGTTGTGTTTGTGTATAACTAATTTTTAAATACGTTCAAGTTGAATGTATTCTGAAATTGCTCTAGTCCAGTGAAATGACACACCTTAAACAACAGAGAATTTGCATCATGTTTTGTTTTAACCTGAGAAGATGGCTTCTGTGACAGCGTGCTTAAACGAGCCTCTTGTAATGAAGCTACAAGTACAACACAAACCTTCAAATGGTATTCACATTTCAAAAGTAGTCAAACTTTGGTTGAGAATTTTGAACATTTAGTCATCCATCATCAGTCAGACTGATGAAAATGTAGAAAAAGTGTGTCAAGTGATCAGTGAGAACAGGTGGCATATGATTGTAACATTCTAGGCCTATAATACAGCACCTGATGATGCAATTTATACATTAGGCACATTGCTGCAGAATTTGTGCAATGTCAGCTGAATGATGAACAGAAACAAAACCAACTTTCTTTGTGCAAGGAACTGTATGATCAGGCCAGGAAGGACAGAAACTTTCTTTGTGAGGTGATAACATGAGTTGAAAGCTGACTTTGAGGTTATGACCCACAACTAGAGCAGCAGCTGTGCAAGTACAAGATACCGTTATCGCCATGTCCAAAAGAGGTAAGGCAGGTCAGGTCAAGATTTAAGAACTTGCTGGATGTTTTCTTTGACAACAAGGGAATTCATATCAAGTAGGCTATACTGTTAATCAGAAGTGGTGCATACAGGTCCCATGGTGTTTGAGGGAAGATGTCAGGAGAAAATGCCCAGAAGTGGCACACTCAGGACTGGCTTCTGCATTGACACAACATGCCAGCCTACACAGCTTTATCTTATCACCAGTTTTTAAATGAAATAATATGATGGTTGTCCACTACTCCCCACTCCTGGCCCCTTGTGACTCCATCCTATTCCCAAAGTTGAAGATTAGAGGATATAATGGAGATTCAAGTTCAGTCACAGGTGGTGCTATAGTGCATCACAAGAGGGAATTCCACAGGAGCCTTCAGCAGTGGGAGTGGTGCTGGGCCCAATGTATAACCTCTCAAGGGCAGTAACAACCTGTCACTAAGGTAAGCCTAAAGTTGTTCTGTTGTCCCAGTCTGGAAACTTCTGGCTTGCACGTGCAGTGCGTGCATGTGTCCATGTGCATACTATATGTATAAGACAGGAGTCATGAAACTCAAAACCAACAAAATACACTGCATTGAGGCGAAATATCTAATTATTTAAAATCACTCTCAAACATTTGTTGGCCGATCTGAGTAATAACTGTATTAATGGGGTCACACTCAGGTCTTCTGAATACTCGGAATAATATATGCTCAGGGCCAGATTGCACGTTCTTCTCATTGGAATACAAGACTTTGCCACTTATAATATACACATATATTCCATCAAGGTTACTTTAAATGTGACAATTAGATATTTGGACACAACATTTTTCATTTTGGACTGTATGTAACATATAATTTATATAAACCTTTGGTTATATGTATTATTACATGTGGAACTACAATCATATTAGAAAAAGCAGCCACTTCACCATGGACCTGTTAATTAAAAAGTAAATTTAATATTAGGAGATTCAGATAACAGATATGTAATCAGGCCACTTGCCATTTTTACACTTCTCATTGTACTAATGGAAGCTCCTTAATAGCCCAGATGGGCCTAAGCATGTTGGAGACTGAATATAGACAACTAGGGATATCTCCCTATAGACCATGTATTTTGTTGGTTTTGATTTATGTGACTGAATACAGAAATGAGTCTAAAGTAAATGATAGTACAGTTGGGGTACATCATACAAATGAGGGTGGTAGGAGGCATTCTGTCCACCTACTCTTTACATCTTGAAACCTGTTTTCCACTGGAACATGAGATCATCATGACATACAGTCTTCTGAGCATGTCAACCTCATCACCTCTTATCAACTAAAACAACTTTCATTTCATTGTAAAACAAACTGTCTGAACAGGCTCTCACAGGAACTGCCACACAGCATACTTCCAGTACGGGGACCACTACATCTGCAGCAGCCAAAACTGTACCCAAATCAGAAAATGTTCCAGGACTGAGCTCTGCAGTTTATCAACTCGCTGGTGGAGGTATGTCTTTGGTTTATTTATGTTTTTGGTGCTTGCTTATAAAATTTACTATTTACAGTTGGCTCTTTGTAAACATGAAGTGAACCTTTTTGATCCCTTCCTTTCTCCCTCTGAAACAACTGTCAACATGTTCCATAATAATAAGAAAAGAGTTTCAAAAGATAGTTAAAAGAACACACTGTTGTGTAGTACTTTATGCTGACTTTGATGCATGCAAAGCACACATCAGACCACCATTTAGTCAGCAATGACATATCAGCATCTGTTCCACAATGGCACTGATACTTGTAACCGAGCATAGAAGAAACTGGTGTCAAATGACTGTAGTCAGGAGATGACAGCTTCACACTGGCATCTGCTGCAAATCTCCTGCCAACCAGGTGCTTCTTGAGGCATCCAAATACATGTAAATCACTGGGCACAAGATCAGAATTGTTATGAAGGTGGTCCATAATTTCCCAGCCACAGCACCATAACCAGTCACAAGTCTGGTTGGCTTCTGTCTCTTTGGACCCTCAAGGAGCATCTGACTGACAAGCGATTGGCAGCAAGTGGTGACATGAAGCAAGCTGTCACCTCTTGGCTATAGAAACTGGACACCTATTTCTTTTATGTTGGGATACAAGCCTTGATGTCATGGCAGGGCAGCTGATTAAATGCCGATGGTTACTATGTGGAGATCTGATGTGTACCATCATGTCACCCATTTGCCACATATATGTTGAACTCAGAATCAACTTCTCAGCATGAGAGAGTGTGTGTTACTATATTTTTAAATAAATGTTATATGGACAGCAATGAAGCTGAATACACTATATTGCCTGAATCTCAAGACAAGTTTCCCCTCCTCAGGGGCAGCCCTCTGTGTTGAGTCATGTAGGCAGTTAGGCATTAGGGAATGATTTCTTGACCAAACAGAGATCAAAGTCTTCCACCACTGGACTCTATTTTTTGGGTTGTCATACACTGAACATATTCCCAAAAAGTGTTAATTCCAGAACTAAAAGAAAAAATCAGGAATGCAGTCCAAGTTGTGTCTTAAGTGTGGGAATAACTGTACCACTGTCTGGAAATGCACTGAACAATATATGGTGCACATACTGAACTTACTATACCATAACTTTGAGAGGTCAGTAAAACCATGTAGTTGGTTTCATTGCTGTATGTGAAGTAATTAATGTGTAATTCACATTTCAAGCTCTACTATTTATTTTTATTCACCTTGCATAGTAGCTAGAACTTTAAGAAGATCAACTCTCAAGTAAGAGATCAAGGTTTACTGAGAAGCTAAGAAATCAAGGTTTACTGAAAGCACAAAGGGGGGAGGGGGGTTTGGGGTTTCAAATATTACATTCAAAATCTCCCCCTTCTGCCATACTTGCACATCACTTCTGGCTGCTATAGGAACTGACAAGTGTATGGAATATATTTCATAACGTCACTGGGTGTTCTGTATTAAGAACATATGTGACAAAGAAGGTATATTCTTATGTATTATATTATTCAGACCTCTTATCCATGCAATGCACAAGAACTGGATGATCACCCACTCTCCTTCTCCAATATTAGTTATATAAGTATCCAAAAAGTTTTGCTGTTTGTGTCCATGTGTAATGTTTTGCATTTATTTATTATAGATGTGGGTCCTGGAGCAACCAAAGATGGCCAGTATAAGAATCCTGAGTACTTTTGTTACAACAGAATGTCTTACTTTGAAGCTGAAATTGAATTGTCAAAATACAGATTACCTCAACCATCAAACAAACCTAAAAAAAGTTAATTTAAGTAGATCATTCTTTTTAGTAACAAAATATACTGTGTGTTAGTTGTTGATGAAATGTTCATCTTGTACATAAAGAATTAAAATAATAGTGAGCAAAATAAATATATGCCTTATGTACAGATTATGAGTATGTGATTCATTTTGAGTGATATTTACCTTCTGTACTTAATTCATAGGGTCATTTGTGAGATGACATGGTCTGCATATTGCTTCTCTCACATTGTGAAATCAAAAGGCTCAAATGCACTTCGAAACTTCTTGGTGATCTCAATTTCTTCTTCCTTTGTTATGCTGCACTCCTGCCAGTCTGTCCTGTCTGGCATGTTCAGCAGTTCCTCACTTGCCAGCACTTCTCTGAAACAAAGCCACACAATTCTGACATTATCCAACTATGGTGTATTGCTAACTGATGACAGATGACATTAGTTCAAAACCAAACATTCAGTCAACATATGCTTCCACCTTAGTTTTTTGCATTTCATTGGATTCAAAGAACCTCTGTAGTTGATGCAGTACTGTTAAATTACCTACAAATGAAAGCTGTAAATTCCTGCCAAAGGTATCCCTACTTTGATGCATTGGTGGGGCTTGTGTGGTCAAATGATCCTGAGAGCTATGCTGGTGGTAGCATGCCAGACAGGTCAAGGATGATAATCCAGAGAAAAAGGGGTACCCTGGTTCTCCAGGCTGGGGGTTGGGTGTGGGGGCTAACAACCTGATCCCATAAAACATATCTGTTATGAAACTTCAACCAAAGCCTTGGAATGGGAATCAAAAGGTTATAAAGACTCTAAGGAATTTGCATTTGGAACATGGAATGTTAGAACAATGCTCAGACCATTATCAATTAAAGAATTATACTACAAATAAAACAGCACTACATACATGTTATGTCCATGTAGGAGACCAGTTGGTAAGGGCAAGCAATAATTGACATAAAAACTCACACACTGTTACAGACCAGAAAAAACACAAGAAGAAGGGACTTTGGATTAAGTTGTATAGTAGACATTAGATGTAATGAGAACATCCTGGGTTTCCAACCTATCAGTGAGAGGATATGTACCCTAAGAATGGAAAGAAAATGCATAAATATAACTTTTATAAATATAAATGCACTGACAGAGGATAAAGAGGAGGAAGAAATGGAAAATGTTTATGCTCAGTTATGGATATGGATCCAAGCAATGATGTCAAAATCGTCCTGGGGGGGGGGCACAAATGCCAAAATTGGACAAGAAAGAGAATATTACACAATTATAGGGGGCAACACAGTTTGCAAAACACATCTAACGAGAATGGGAAACCATTAATAGGTTTTGCCCAAGTGAAGAATATGATGATCAGATCAACTGAATTCCTACAAAAAGGTGCAAAGGCCACTTGGGTATTCCCAGATGGACAAGCAAAGAACCAGACTGACCATATAATAATGGACAGGAAACAGGACAAACATCAAATATGTAAGGACCTATAGAGGAGCCAGTTATGATTCAGATCATTACTTAGTGAAGGGCATGCATAGTGTGAAGATGTAAACAAGGAAGTAGCATTACAGGAAGGAATTAGAGAACTGATCTGTTAACAGCTACATAAGGACAGTGTCAGTGATGAATACACAAAGAAGTTAAATAAGGCCTAGACAGAAGAAGAAGTAGAAAAAGAAGTGAACATAGAGCTAGAAGTACAATGGGAGCAAATCAAAACAGATATGAAAAACACAATAATTGACATACTGGGATATGAGGAAAGGAAGAAGGATAAGAAGGAATGGTTTGATGAGAGTGTACGACAACTGTTACAGCAAAAGAATAAGGCATACCAGGCATATTTAGCTAGACTGACAAGAGCAAACAGAGCAGAATGTAAGGAGAAATGGAAATGGGAGCACACAGCATGTAAAAAGAAAAAGACAGGTTATCAGTCAACAATTAATTGCAATTGAACAGAAATTTAAGTAAAGAAACCCGTGACAGGCATATAGGATGGTACAAAAGATAAAAGACAGATACAAACTTCATACAGATTTGTGTAAAGACACAAAAGGGCACATAATTGGTGACAAGGAAGAGATTAAAGGAAAATGGGAAGAGCACTTCAGAGATTCTAAATAAAACACAGAAAAAGAATCAAATGAACACAGAGTGGGGAAATGGGAATACAGGCACAAACAAAGCAAGAAACCCAGCTGGCCATACAGCAGTTACAAAATAATACAGCAACAGGCATAGATGGCATATCAGCAGATCTCCTCAAGCATGTAGAAGAAGTAATAAATAATGTCTAGAAATTGGTGGGCATAATATGGGAGAAAGAAAGAATACTAGAGGAGTGGAAGCTAAGTATTATATTCAATGAAATTTTCTCAGGCAGACAGCCGCATAAGGATGTGGTTTTCCGATGTTTCAGGCAATAACTCAATCCCCATCTTCAGGGTGTGCTGGTGGTTTGGTAGAATCAGTTTTGGTTCTACCAAACCACCAGCACACCCCGAAGATGGGGACGGAGGTAGTTCCCAAAACGTCAGAAAACCTTCACATCTTGATGTGGCTGTCAGCCTGAAAACATTTAATTGAATTCTGTTGCTGCAAAAGCTTCAAGATTTATAAGTATTATATGCCCAATCCATAAGAAGAGGGACAAGTTAAACTGCCAGAAGGCGTATCGTTACTATGATAGCTTACAAAACTTTCACCACCATTCTGAAGAATAAACTAGAACATTAAGCAGGAAAAGTAACAGGAAAATACCAGGCAGCATTCAGGCCAGGATAATGAACAATCAGTTTTTCACAGTGAAACAAATGGTTTTGGGAATACAATGTAACTGTCTATTTAGCCTTCATGGACTTCACACAAACCTATGATAGTGTTAGAAGAGAAAAATTGTATGAGGCATTGCAACGTTTCCAAATTCCCAATAAAACTGATACGACTGGTAAAAGAGACAATGGACGATACAGTAGCAAAAGTTCTAGTCCCCAACAGATGTGAGAGAGCGATGGTTTGAAACAGGGAGATTGTCTGGCACTGCTGCTGTTTGATCATAATGGAATACGTGATGAGAAAAGTTACAGTTGACTAAAGGCAACATTACAATACTAGCTAATACAAATGGTCAAATACACAGATGATATATGCAAAATATGTTGAACAAAGGAGGCAATGAAACAAACTTACGAATAGTTGAAAAGAGTGCCAAAGAGGCAAGCTTATCTTTTAATGTAAATAAAACAAAAATAATGGTACAATTCAGATGTGACACATATATTGAAAAGGAAATGAAGATAGGAGGAGACATGACTGAAGGAGTAGATGAATTTGTCTGCCTAGTAGCATGCATCACCACACACACACATGAACTGAAGGTTATAAGGAGGATACGACTGGCCAAAAACAATATCGCTTCCTACTCCCAATAATAAAGTCAAGACAGGTACACAGGCAAATCAAGATAAAACTATCTAAAACGCTAATAAGGTCCATCTTATGTTATGGGAGTGAGATGTTGACATTTTTGCAGACTGCAGATTAAAAGCTTAATGCATTTGAGAGAAAAGTCTGAAGGAAAATCTATCAACCTGTGTTGGTTAATGGACAGTGGCAAAAAGGTGTAATCATGACATCTATAGATATAGAAGGAAATGGAGCTAACCAAGAATATCAGATTGAGAAGACACCAGTAGATGGGACATGTGATGAGGATGGAGGGAAGGGTGGCCAAAAAAGCACTGAATGGTTACACAGAAGGGAAGGCCCAGAGGGAAACGGTTAGATGACGTGGACAGAGATGCTAAGAGGATGTTGGAATGCAGGAATTAGAGAACATCAGCTGAGGACAGAGATGCCTGGAGGCAGAGGATTGAAGGGGCCAAGGACAAAGTTTGGCTGCTGTGCTGAAGAAGAAGGAGAAGAAGTTAGTCAGCACCTTTTGTACATGGTGGCACACAAAAAAAGTAGCCTGGTCTTGGTTTCAATGTCAACAAGAGTTTTAATAATAATAGTAATAAAAGAATAACAAATGTTATAGTATATTTGAAAAGTTATTTTGTTGTTATTAAGACTGTCAGTTACCATTTTAGAGGATGTGGTGAAAATGGTCTCCACCAGCAGTGATGCAAATGTCTGTGTGCTGTAACATGTTCATGAAAGCAGAACTGAGTTCAGTGGTTGAGATGATGTTACATAAGGTGATAGGTCTGGACAGTGGACTGGCCACAGACCTGCAGTGATGGTCTCTAGCAATTACACTGTGTATTCAGATGAGTCACAAGCAGACATGTGGCATGTCACACTGTCTTGCTGTAAGAAGGTGTAGTTCAGTTCTGGAGTCAGCTGTCTCACAAACTTGTCGAATATACACAGATGTTAATGGTTAACTCAAAGACAGTGGGTTCAGTGATTCAGTTCTCTCAGACTGCACACCAAACACCAGTTTTTAAATCATGGAGTGGTTTCTATCAGAACACACATGATTATCTGAAGACCAGTATCATTTATTCTGCATGTTGACATATCCTGATAGATGAAACCAGGCTTCATCAGTTGAAAAGAAGTGAAATGGGTCCACATATCCTTCTGCAACCATGTTCAAGAGCCATTCACAATAGGCCACATGTCTGTCCTTGTCATGTGACCTTAGTTCCTGCATTGCAACACTGATCTCACAAGACTCAGTCAAAAATATGAAATACATGCTGACATGACCTTTGTGACACGCCTGTCTGTTGTGATAATTGCCACATTAACTTGTGAGTTCTTCTTTCAGTATGATCTGAAATGTTGGAGACAACCTCTGGTGTATGGATGGAAGGGTTTCTTGGTTTCCATGTACTGCTCACAAAACTGGTAGAATGCCACTTTTTCACCAATTACTGAATACTGCGTTTTGCAGGAACACTGGCAATGAGATATTGTTCGATGAATCCCTCAAGTGTTAACTTGACATACCTTGTACAAATATACAACTCCACAATCAAAGTATGCTGTTCCAGTGAATGTGACATGTCTTCTCTCTAGGATGCACACATAAACTACATAACAAAATAAAATATTAGCGCCAAGTTCCCAGGTATCCCTGCTGCCTGTCAGGCTACTGTGATCATGTGACTACATTTGCTGCTGCTAAAACTGGGATGGGGATAATTTTTACACACTACTCTGTATAATAAATGTTACAGTTTGTATATGCTGTTGTAATTTGTACTCATGTCGCCTTCAAGGGTACTTTGCAGGAAGTGAAACAGTAACACAGTTGCAAAGATCCTATTTACCTCCCAAACTGGAGTGGAAAGTTCTTTGTGACCCTGTGGAACAGCTTTTGTCCTGATGGCAACTCCACACAGAAGTATGGTGTTCTGGGAGTTACCACTTGAGACAGGTTGGCATGAGGGGGCAATTCATCCAGTTGGAGGCCTCTTTGTTCTGCATTATCCTATGAACATAGAATTTCCCATAAAACAGAAATTGAGTTTTCATTGCGTGATTTCAGGCTGCCGTCATAAAGCAGATGAGAACTGTGCTCTTCTGGGTTACAGCACATTAAGGAGGCTGTGTAATAACCCAGAAGAATGCAATTCTTTTGTGTTTTCATTATTTCAAACTAAGGTATTCTTTCAGTTTGTCACCATGAACCTAACTGGTTTTGTGTATGAGCTATTCTGAAGCATCATCTTATGTTCAGTGTACTATACAGTTTTTGGAATATGTTCCTGAAGTATTCATGACTTTCTGTTAGCCTTAGAGATCTATACTTACTGATAAGGTTAGGTCTGTAATAGATACTGATGAACTGAACTTTACTGATGTACCTGAAACACATCTTTGAGGCGAGTGGCCATATCACATGGGATGGGAACAGCCTGTATCTGTAGGTGTGACGTCTTGAAGTTTCTCTCAAAAAACACTGGTACTTTTTGCTGCTTTCTGAAAAACTTCTTCAGCGCACGTTTGAATATGTAAGTTGTTAAGGGGAGGATGATCATCACAGCGGTAAACTAAGGCCTCATGACCAGCAATAAATTCAGCAAACTGGTTACAAAATAATAATGCATAGGCAGAAGTCATAAAACAGTGCTATACTGTGGCCACCAAATGAAGTCCCATGGGTGCTGGGGATGGCGGCACTGCCTAATGTCTGCCTACTGCTGTATTCCTCTCTCTAGCTCCCTCTGGCCTTTATTTACCATCCTGAAAAGTTTGTCACTAGCAAAAACTATGGCCATCATTAATATTTATGTAAACAGAATACATACACAATAGCCTGGGAAAAAAAGGAAATAGAAGCATAGTAAATTCAGGGAAATATGGAGGGTTTTAATTCATTGGACAGAAAGACATAAGCACTAAATGTAATGATACTTTCAGTATTTGATGACATACAGCATCAATGATAGATGAAATATGAATATGGAGCAGTGCTGCTATGATGCAGGGGAAAAACAATGTACTCAGAAAAAAATCTGTTTCAGTGCCACTTTTTCGACCATAAATCCCATATGGACTGGCCTGGGATCAAATCCAGGCCTCCATATTGAGAGGCTGGAATGTAATTGCCTGATCCATGACACATCCCTTTCTACAAGCGTTCTTTTGTGGTCTCAAAGTGGAAAATAAAATGAAAGGATGAAGACAGTAGTACTAATATGAATGGATAAAGCAAGGGAGGAAATGGGCTGGAGCATGGAAAATAGAATGGAACTGACAGATGTGGCATTACAAAGAAGCAACAAATGTTTCCACCTACTCTCTCATCTTACATAATTAAACTGTGTTAACATACTGTTGTTAATTGCATAGTCTCCAATCATATTCAAAACAAGTGTAATTAAAATCAGACATGTTACTAGATAATAAGGATGCAAACAACCAGAGGCTATCTTTCCTTACACAATAAGAGACCAACATAAGGAATGAGCAACACACTGTCAAATAACAATGTCTCTGAGATGCAATCAGACACTGTATCTGAACAGCTGTATCACATCTCCTGAGACATTTTAAACTTCACACTTAGATTGTGCTAGTGCCGTATTTAACCGAATGCATGACAACTCTAATCTAAGACGAACCCCCAAATAAAACATGTCTGCCAAGGGAAAATGTATTTATCCAAATCTAAGGTGACCTCCTAAAAATAAAACTCTGAGTAGAAAAATATTTTATTATTAACTGCATACACTTAATACATTAAGCAGGTCAGATTCTATCTACCTCTATCAATCAGTGTCACTGTCTCCAGCTTCACAGTTGGTGCCTTCATCTTCTTCACACTGACTCCCAAAATTACTATCCTTTCACAACTATCATCATTAGTCCCAACCATTACATTGGATATACAATACTCCTTAACACCCTTCACAATCAATTCTGATGTGATGTGCTGCACTGCCATTTTGATTCACATTGACTTAATAATACATTTATATTTCTTGGTTTATAAACTTAATTGAAACCATGAAAATTCAAAATTTTCTCCATTGATGGTGTAGTGGTGTTCAGAATTTTAAATATGTGTGTTCTGGCTTTTTCGTGTTGTATCTGTGGTTTGGTCAGTCTGATTTCATGGATCTTTTCATGGTTTTTGATCTGTGGATTGGGCCAAGTTATATTTCTGAGCCTTGCAGTTAATTTTTAATTTTTCAAAAGCCATTTTCATGTTACTACCCATGGACTAGATTTGTTCTGAGATGCATATCTTTTTAGTGATTAAGAATAATTCATATTAAGAAGACACCAAGTTAAATGCTTCTTTGCCTGTAAATGGGTATAGAACTGACTTTTGTAATATCATGTTTGTACCTACCCTTCTAGTGAGCCACAGGAAAAAATGTCAAATTGACATTACAGAAAACAGTCTCTTTTACTGTAGTCTTATCACTTGATGATCCACCACAGCATACACACATCCTGCCCACTGCCTTGATACTGCCGAAAGAGTCCCATGGATAACATTTTCTTGTCTTTCTTTAATCATGCATTGCCCAAAATTCAAAAGTCAGGCTGGTATTGTCTGACTGCAGGGATGAAGCAGATTTGCTAAAATGTGCTACACCACCAAATTGTCAGACAAGAGTTGTACAGAGAAGACATATTTTTAGAGAGCTCCTGAGTATGGGGTTGCTACCTGGAAGATTACCAGGTGCGTGTGGGTACCTTGGCGGCGAGACCTTTATGGCCTACGAGGACAACATGGCATGCTTCACAAGGAAATGGACAAGTGATATTTTGCTTAGGGACTATGATTCTGTGTGCAATGACTTTAGCTGTACTATTGGTAATTGGTGGAGTGGAGAAAAATCCTGGACCTGGAGTGGAGGCTGAGAAAACTATGCAAGTTGTGTGTAGCATATGCGATAGAAATCTCAAATCAGGAACTCAATGTAATACGCGTGGACACTGGTTCCATAACAGCTGTGTTACTGTTAAAGCTCAAGTGGCGGACAGCGGGGAAAGGATCTGTGATAAGTGTAGATTGGAGAGACTCGGGCTGCTAGAAGAGAAATTGCAGAATGCTTTACTTCAAATTGACAATCTAACAAGAACAAGGCACTGGAAGAACAGTTACGATTGGCGAAAGCTGGAAGGGAAATTGGCAGGCGGGATACGGTGCTGGGTAATCGTAAAGTTGGGAAGTGCTTAGTGTTGGGTGACTCGATTATATGGAATGTTGGAACTGAATGTTCAAATATGAAAGTTGAGTGCTTTCTGGGCATTAGAACAGAACAACTGCATAGAGTTATTGAAAACAGAGACCTAGGGAGCCCACACATCCTCATTACCCATGCTGGTACAAATGATTTAAGATAAACTGAAAATCTCGTTATATCATGGGCGATGTCTACGATCTTGTAAATACAGGAAAAACTAAGTTTTCAACATCCAAAGCAGTTCTGAGTGGCATGTTGCGGAGGTGAGACATGTCATGGCAGCGTATTGGAGCCAAAAACAGCAGATATGAGTGGGTAGCTCAGATACTAGGGGTTACTTTTGTAGACCCAAATAATTGGATGGATGACTGGGACTTTGGTAGAGATGGCCTTCACATTAACCAAAGAGGAGCAAGACACCTAGGTCAACTTTACTCCAGAGTCTGTGGTATCAGTGGCAGAAGAGAGAAGAAGAGTGAATGACAATGCCTGGCAGTAGGGATTTATAGCGAGGGGACATCTGGGGAGATGGGGATGACGACAATCCAAGAACATTTGACGTCAGCCTGGAAGAAGGCTGAGAGTGATACAGTGACGACAGATCTGGCGGGGAGGGAGACTGAAGATGAAACAGAGAAATGTTCAGCAGCGACAGTGGGGCCAATGATTGAGGGTAAACTGTTGGTTTTGCTGCAGATAAATTGTAGGAGTATTTACAATAAGAGTGGTTAAGGTGCTGTGCTACAAATCGGAAGTCGCTGGTTCGATCCCAGCTAGTGTCAGTGGATTTTTCATTGACATAAAATCCTTCGGATCACACTATGGCCCTGGGGTCGACTCAGCCTCTAACAGAAATGAATACCAGGAGTATTTCCTGGGGGTAAAGGCGGGAGGTGCGTAAGGCTGACAACCTACCACCATCCTGTGCAGTTGTCACGAAATCTGGGAACCTTAACTTTCTGGAACCCTCTGGGCCTGTCCAGGCCTGTAACAGGACTGCTTTATTATTTACAATAAGACTTTAGATTTCTGGAACTTGACACATATAACCCTGATGTTGAAACAGGCATGGAGTCATGGCTTAGTGAGGAAATTAGCAATGCGGTAGTTTTTAGGGCTGATTACACAACTTTCAGAAGAGACAGACACACTCGCAGTGGTGGAGTGTTTATGTGTGTAAAAAATTACATTACTTACAGTGAGCTATGGGTTGATGAGGTATATGAGATGATAGCAGTAGAAGTAAACGGCAGGGACCCAAAAAATACATGGGAAATTGTGGGCATCTACAGAGCTCCAAACAAGGACGTGTGGTTGTTAGAAAAATTGGCAGGCCAGACTGGATATATGGGAAGAACTACGAAGCATAGCATCATTTGGGGTGATTTCAACTTACCCTATGCGGATTGGAATGGTCACGAAGAAAATCTAGGGGGACCCAGGTATTTTTAAATACAATGGTATGGTAAAACGGTTACACTCAGGTAGTTAATAACCCGAACCGAGGGGGTGCTTTGCTTGACATTTACCTTGTCTGGCCCGAAAGTGTGTTTACCTCTTGCAGTAATGTTCAGGGGATCAGTGTTCACTGTGGGGTACTACTGAAAGTAGAATGAGGAGAAAATTGCCGTGAGCATCAAGTGGAAAGATTAGTTCCTATGTACCACAAAACAAATGTCACAGGTCTGCAAAGTTTCCTCAGGGGTAAATTCGCAGCATGGGCAAGTAATGGTAGTTGCATGCAGGAAATCTGGAAACGTTTTAAGGAAATAGTCTTTGAGAGTATTGTTTTGTCCCACAAAAAATTCTGAGAAAAAATCCTGATCCTGAATACTAAAACAAGGAATTGAAACGGCTTAAGGTAAAGGTTAGAAGAGTATACAACAGAAAATTAGGACAGCAATATCAAGTGGAACTGAAAAAGAGTATCTAAAGAAGTGCTGGCAGAAAAAAAAAATGCATAGGAAACATTTTTGCTGTCAGTACTATGAAACGAAAGGAACTGCTGGTCTGAGTTCTACAACTATGTGAAAAGGCAGCAGAAAGGAATAGGGAAATTATTCCTGCAATCAAAGACCACAACCAAACGATCATTATGAAATCTACTGTAAAAGCTAACATCTTAAATTCCTGTTGTGCACCTGTCTTTTGCTGCGATCATAACATCCCAAAAATACAATTAGTAAATTCGGGTGAAACCTTCATTATTGACGCTAAAGGTATGAGAAAAAGATTAGCAAAAATTGGGAAAAACAAATTAGTAGGGCCAGATGGAATTCCTGGTGGAATTCTGAAATTGGGTGGGGAAGCCATGACTCCTTACCTAGCTAAACTACTGGAAACACTATTAAACAATGCTACCATCCCAAGTGACTGGAAAAAAGCCACAGTAGTTCCTATTTACAAAGAGGGTGATTGATCGGCAGTCACAGACTACAGACCCATAAGCTTAACCTCTGTGGTCTGCAAGCAACTGGAACACATTATATTAGGACATTTGAGTCAAGTCAGGAATAAGAATGATTGGTTATACAAGGGACAGCATGGGCTTAGACTGGAATACTCATGCGAAAGTCAAGTCATCACAGTGTGCCAGGACACAGCAGACTCTCTGGATGAGGGAGTCAGTATAGATGCGATTGTAATAGGCTTTTCCAAGGCTTTCGATCTAGTTCCTCATGATCGGCTGCTTATGAAACTAGCGGCCTCGGGCGTGGATTCGAGGGTAGTCGTTTGGGTAAGGGAATTCCCTGTAGGTCATACAAAAAGGGTTAGAGTAGGAAGGCAACTATCCATGGAAGTCAAAGTAACCTCAGGTGTGCCGCAAGGGAGCGTTTTGGGACCATGTTTCTAGTGTATGTAAGTGATATTTGGAGGAACATCGACTCATGTACTGGACTCTTCACTGACGACTGTGTAATTTATAGGAAAATCATAAACAAAAACGACTGTAGCCAAACATTTTTGATATATTTGTTTCTTAGGTTTGCTTGCTTCAGTTACAGATGGTTCATGGCCATGTGTTGTAAGTTTAATCTGTCCATGTATGATCAGGAACCACTGGTGATAGGTAGGCGGAGTTGTATGGGGACAGATATAAACAAGGAAATGTTAGCAGCGGTTAACAGACACTAGCAGTCCAGTGAGGAAAGCAGTCCCCTACATAGCAATGTAAGTGACGGAGTACAAGTGACTGTGTTATTTCATTAAAAAATGATTTAGTTGTTTAACTGGATACAGAATGCTTTTTTATATCAAGAATAAAACAAATAAATAAAACAAGTAAAAAGAAAATAACTAAAACTACATTTGATTCGGTGAACACACCCCTCTCCCAAAAGAGATTCACCAAACAGACTGAGCACGTTGGGACAAACAAGGTAAAAGGGTGATTGTATAGATGACAGAAAAGCTGCAGAAGGATCTGGACACCTTGGGGGAATGGGTGGTAGAAAATCCGATGAAAATAAATCCCGGTAAAAGTAAGGCAATAAGATTTACAAGAGCTTGGGTTAAAAATCCACTGGGTTACTCCCTTGGTGACCCAAAAATTCTGGAAGCGAGCAATTGTAGATACTTGGGAATAACCTTATGAAGCAATTTAAACTGGGTGGACCAAGTATACTATACAGCGCAAAAAACCTGGAAGGCATTTCACTTTGTAATCCTTGTTCTCAAAAAAGGAAATACGAATAAAAAAAGTGTAGCCTACATGTCATTGATACGTTCTGTTCTTGAATATGGGTCTGCATGCTGCGATCCATGCCGAGAAGGACAGATAAATGCGTTAGACCTAGTACAGAAGAAAGCTGCTCAATTTGCAAACCATATGAATGATTCTGACTGGGAAACCTAGGCTCAGAGTAGGATGATAGCATGCTTATGCACACTTTTTAAAGTGTACTATGGGGAATGGGCTTGGAAAGCTATATGCGACAGGTTGTGAAGGCCTCACTATTTGAGTAGGGTTAATCATGTTCGGAAAATTAGGGACAGGAAGCACAGAATGGATATTGGGAAGTATTCCTTTGTAAACAGGACCATTAAAAACTCGAACCAACTACCTATGGAAGTGTTCGGGACTTTCCCTTGTAAACGTAAGATTTTTAGAAACAGAGTTAGGAAAGCAATTATAAACACAGTGAAATGAAAGGAATAGAATTGTGAAGAAAATCATCTAAAAGTCTAGTGAAGTGAAGTAAGGTGATGTGAGGTAATGCAAGGTGAAATGGAGTGGAAGGAAATTTAAATAGGTTTAAGCCAAATGAGAGGGTAGTGAAGGGTAATTGGGTGATGTTTAAATGAGAGGAAGTGAAGTGTCAACAAGTGTAGTGAAGTGAAGTGTAGTGGAAGTCTTAGTAACAGCATGTCTAACATTCCTAGAAGATATATAGATCATATGAAGTTTGCTGTTATATGGCTTTTTCGTTTATCACACTCTTTCATATTCTTTTGGTTCCATTTTTTATCATTGCATGTTTTGTATGCTTCTGTTTAATTTTGTAAATTATGTATTTTTATTGTTATGTTTATGTACTCTTATTGTAATGTTCATGTATTCTTATTGTTATGTATGCTATATTCTGTGTATTCTGTTTCATTGTGTTGTTCTGTGTATTGTTTTATGTGTAAATGTGTAATGTACTACTGCCACCTAGTGTCAACCCAATTGCAGTCAACAAATATATCAATATCAAATAAAGTTACTTTGTTGGCCAGCCGACATCCATTCTGTCACACAATCCCCACACCCCCTCTCTTTGTGCTGCCTACCAGCAAGATTGTTTAGCAGTGGGCCAAAGGCAGGAATTCGCAGAGTAAGCAGAATGGATGTTGACTTGCCAATGCAAACTGTTACAAAGAAAGTTATAAGAGTTTTAAATAAAAACTGTTACAGCTCAGGGAAGCCTGTTCCCAGGGTCCAACCTGGAATGGGTGGCTTCATGCTTCTTTAAAGGATTTGATTGTTAACAAAGTCCTCCCCACCCCCCCTCAAAAAAAAAAAAAGATTGTCAGTTAAGTTCACTTGTGCTCTGTTCTTTCGGATTTCTTGACCTTTGAAGATGGGGCTGATAGCATGTCTCAAAATGTCAATAATGAATTACAACTCTGTACTGCATAATATTCCACAGCGCAGGTCTCACATGACAATTTGGCAGTGCCAGCCTTGGTTTGTTTCAGCATGGTCCAGTTAAGAGTGATCCGGCTCAGTGAATCATACCTGAATTTAAGACAACCTCACATATTTAAGTGCCAAATTTAAGGAAAAAACCCATCTTGCATTCGAGTAAATACGGTATTTCATCTTTTCATCTATAGACAACAACCTTCTGCTCTTCTGTGGTCCTTCTCCTACTAAGGAATGTAATTTATCAATATACACCAAAGAACAGCTAAAATAAGACAGCAGTGCAACAGCAGGGCCCTGCTCTTATTGAAATGTAACTACAAGGGTATGTATGGTGTCAATACATACATAAGGCACAGTCTGCTAAGGATACTTTTCTATTTCTTCTTTAACTGCATCTGGTGAGGTGGCCAGTGACTGGTGATGACCCACTGGTAGGATGAGCACATGGTCAGGTACCATTCCACCTTTTGCTAATGCCAGGTACGACTGAATGGAAACACAAGTATATTGCCATTTACAACACAATTCTCTGTGAGGCCACACAAAATGGCAGAAGGATCTTGTTCTACATGGCAAAATATAATCAAAAGTCAGCAGCTACACTTAACTATGAAGCTATTTACCTCACTTCCAATGCTAATGACAAGGTGTTTCTCAACTGCAGCACTTGCAAGACAGAACCAGCATGATTCTGAAAGTAAACAGAAGTTTTTATGTGACATCCTACAATATACAAAATTTGTATCAGTCAAAACACAACTATACTTAGACAACAGAGTTTATGTGTTTGAAAGCGGAACACACTTCAACCTAGCATACATCATTCTCCGGCTCACAACAATTCTATAATGTACAATGAGGAAGAAAATGTAGAAGTATTAGTTTGATTACATATAGTGAAAAAAATCCCATGATATAAGTCATATACAAGTATAACAATTCATGCTATCAGAGGTTTTTTAAGAATTGCTACAGGTTTATATGCTTTTCTTTCCATTGTCAATCCAAGGTAGAGTGATACAATTATCTCCATGAGGATATATGGTATTGCACAAATTACTGTCCTTGTATATGGCTTGTATATGGTTACTGAAAATGAAACTGGGCTTCTTCAGTGTGACCAAGAAACAAAGCAGCAATCCACGCAATGGGAAACTCCTGCATCTCTAAGACCAAGTTTCAAAGAATTCAAAATATGATGCTGGTTGTCTTTGATGTTGGAGTAATCACTGTGGTTGTGTATCATCATATTGGATGCTGAACAAACAGTTCTACATTTAGGTTTGAACAAAATTAAAAGAGATGATTAGAAAAATAAAGGTGAGATTGGTGGAATATGGTTGGCTGTTGAACCCACACAATGCACCGATGCAGAAAGTGATTTTGGTCCACCAGTTTTAGCTGAAAAACAAATACCAACACTTGAACACAGCCCACAGTCACCAGATCTTGCCCCATGCAACTTTTTCTTTTCCAAAAATTGGAAAAATCACCAAAAGGAACCCATTTCCAGTCAAGTAAAGATATCTATAAGAAAACAGCAGAATTACTTAGAGTGCACCCACACAATGACTTCAGGGGATGGTTTGAAGCCTGGAAGGCTTGTATAGAGTGGTGTGTAGATTCTGATAGAAATTATTTTAAATGGGCAATATTTAGAACAATAATTTCATTAATAAAGCATGATTTTGGAGCTAATCATTATATAATAGAAACACTTTTGTAGGTATGGATGGAAGGGAAATATTAAAATGGATCACAAAAACTAGGCATGAAGATATAAATAAGGTAAGGAAAAGAAACATGGCTGGTTTGTTTACTTGTGATAAGCTATTTTTAAAGTTCCTGGACTACATCCATTGTCTACTATTCCAAACAAAACATTCAAGCCTCAAGGGGTAGGATACCATGTTGATTGGTAAGTAGCTGCTGATGTTCCAGAGGAGCTGGCTGCTGCCATCTGCATGGTCTTTGCAATCCAAGAAGAGACTCTTCAGTCTAAACAGATAAATCTGATCACTGTATATGTAAATGAGCCAAGTAGAACTATAATTTACTGGTATCATATTTTGTCAGTAGGAAATAATAGGAAATTTATAACAAAGTGGAAAATACCCTCCCACCCACCTTTCCAACTCAGATGGAAATATCAATTCTTGAAATATTATGATTTCTGTATGGAATACCAGGCAAAGGACAAGACCCAAAAACAGTCATATACCATCTAACACAACTATATATTTTTATGTAAGCTGCATATTTCAGTGCTTGGACAATCCACAGGCTTTTATATACAAGAACTTGAAAGTAAAAGCATAATACATGCATATACTGTAATGACAGTACATATGTATATTACAATTTTACCTTCATTTTTAGTCAATATCATAATACACATGACAGCAGCTATGTATATTATGCTTCTACCTTCATTTTAAGTTTGTATATATATAGCCTAATGATTGTCCAAGAGCATCAAACCAAGTAGCTTACCCACAAATACACAGTTATGTTAGATAGTATTTGACTGTTTACTGATTACATATTAGAAGCATGACAGGATGACCTCCATCAAGGCAAAGGACAATGTCCATAAACTCAGTATAATATGCTTTCAGAGGTGTATAGATGGTGATAATCCTTTGGGTCCAAAAAGGTCAAGAACTTCTTAATTAGCTGAGGTACAGCCAAGTACTATATGACTGCCTTCCAGAATTTAGTGCCACTTTGACTTTAGGAAAACAGGCACTGACTAGCCTGGGCTATTAATCTTTATACTTTACTTACTCCATGGAGCAGAGTCCTTATTGAGAAGTTAACTGGTTCTCAGCTAGTCAAGAAATTCCCCGCATTTTATGGAACTCCAAGGGTCATTACCATATTCACAAGTGCCCGCCACTTGTCCCTGTCCTGAGCCACCTTGATCCAGTCCATGCCCCCACATCCCACTTTCTGAAGATCCATCTTAATATTATTCTACCATGTATCCTTGGGTCTTCCAAGTGGTCTGTTTCCCTCAGGTTTACCCACCAAAACCCTGTATATGCCTCTTCTCCCCCCCCCCCCCCCCTTTTCCCCCATACCCCCCCCCCCCCTCTTTTTTTCCTTTTATTCTATACAAAACACTAGCGGAAGGAGAAAAAAATTTAATGATTAAAATATACAGAAATGTTATTTTGCCTGTTGTTGTGTATGGATGTGAGACTTGGTTGCTTACATTGAGAGAAGAATATTGGCTGAGGGTGTTGGAGGATAGGGTGTTG
>Ga0123354_10001711_pt1 | contig 27494 bp, 17 predicted proteins | sample TergutLab28metaG_2_FD_97872 | JGI IMG/M metagenome (GOLD analysis project Ga0123354, IMG submission 97872) | Labiotermes labralis P4 segment gut microbial communities from Petit-Saut dam, French Guiana - Lab288 P4 | ecosystem: Host-associated > Arthropoda: Insects > Digestive system > Gut ... | reverse complement strand
GAGACGAGCCGCACGGCTTCGTCCTGCCCAACGACACGTTCGTGCAGGCGCTCTTCCATCTTGAGCAGCTTTTCGCGCTCGCCATGCATCATCCTGGAAACCGGGATGCCGGTGGCGCGGCTGACGACTTCGGCGATTTCTTCCGCGCCGACCTGGGTGCGCAACAGCTGGTTCTGTTTCAGTACGCCTCCGTCCGCCTTCTCGGCGGCTTTCAATTGCGCTTCGAGCTGGGGCAGTTCGCCGTATTGCAGTTCAGCCAGTTTATCGAATTGGCCTTTGCGCTGGAATTCGGCCATGCGCACCCTGAGATGGTCGATTTCTTCCCTGATGTGCCTGGCGCCATGCAAATGAGCCTTTTCCGCCTTCCAGACTTCTTCGAGGTCGGAATATTCCTTTTCCAGCCGGCTGATTTCCTCTTCGATCAGGGAAAGGCGTTTCCGTGAGGCTTCGTCCTTTTCCTTCTTGACCGCTTCGCGTTCAATCTTGAGTTGGATAAGACGGCGGTCGAGTTTATCCATGACTTCAGGCTTGGAATCGATTTCCATCTTGATCCGCGCCGCCGCTTCGTCGATGAGGTCGATGGCCTTGTCGGGCAGAAAACGGTCGGTGATGTAGCGGTTCGAGAGTTCAGAGGCTGCAACGATGGCCGGGTCGGTAATTTCCACCCCATGATGGATTTCGTACTTCTCCTGCAAACCGCGCAAAATGGCAATGGTCGCTTCAACCGTCGGCTCTTCGATCAACACTTTCTGGAAACGCCTCTCCAGCGCTGCGTCCTTTTCGATGTACTTACGATACTCGTCCAGCGTGGTCGCACCGATGCAGTGCAGGTCGCCCCGTGCCAGCGCCGGTTTGAGCATGTTTCCGGCGTCGATTGCGCCTTCGGCCTTACCTGCGCCGACCATCGTGTGCAATTCGTCGATAAAAAGGATGATACGGCCTTCTTCGCGGGCAATTTCCTTCAACACCGCTTTGAGCCGTTCTTCAAACTCGCCCCGGTACTTGGCTCCAGCAAGCAGTGCCGCCATATCGAGTGCGAGCACCCGTTTCTCCTTGAGCGTTTCGGGCACTTCTTCGTTGACGATGCGCTGCGCCAAACCTTCGACGATGGCTGTTTTGCCGACACCGGGTTCACCAATCAGCACGGGGTTGTTTTTGGAGCGCCGCTGGAGGATCTGGATAGCACGGCGAATTTCATCGTCACGGCCAATCACGGGGTCGAGCTTGCCCATACGCGCGCGTTCGGTGAGATCCATACAGTATTTCGACAGGGATTCACGTTTGCCTTCGCCTCCCTGATCATCGATTACCGCACCGCCGCGTACGGCATCGATGGCTACCTCCAGCGCCTTGCGGTTCAGCCCGTGTTCGCGCAGCAGTTGCCCGGTTTCGCCCTTGTCCTCGACCAGAGCGAACAGAAAGATTTCGCTGGCGATGAACTGGTCGCCGCGCTTTTGCGCCTCGCGGTCGGTGAGATTAAGCAGGTTACCAAGGTCGCGCCCCACGGTTACGTTGCCACCGTGCCCCTCGACTTTTGGCAGTTTTTCCAACGCCCGTGTGAGTGCCGCCCTCAGGGGTTGCGTGTGGACGCCTGCGCGCTGCAACAGCGATACCGTGCTGCCGTCTTCCTGTCCGAGCAGAGCCAGCAGCAGGTGCTGTGGTTCAATGAACTGCTGGTCATTGCCGACCGCCAGACTCTGTGCGTCAGCAAGCGCCTGCTGGAACCGGGTTGTAAGTTTGTCGAGCCGCATGATGAAAAATCCTCTGTAAAAACCGGCAAATACCGGTCAGATTGATGTCCGATGTCGACTATGTGGGGTGGAAACCGCCCAGCTTCAAGAGGGGACAGTCCGCGTGACAAATTACCGCGACATGCGATTACCCCTTTCTTCCGATGTGACATAGGTCGTTCCCCCTGAACTATCTATCAAACAGAATCGGCAAAGCAGGCAACGCAAACACAGACTCATGCACAATATGCTCAACATCCCCGGAAAATGCTCCTATCAGGCGGGCGTCAGCCTGATCGAAGTCCTCGTTTCCGTTTTCATTCTGGCTTTTGGCGTTCTTGGCATCGCTGCCATGCAGACCGGGGCTCTACGCAATACCCAAAGTGCGTTGGAGCAGAGCGCCGCCGTTTTCCTCACGCATTCCATCCTTGATGCCATGCGCGCCAGCATGCAACCCGATGCCGAGCATCCCGGCGCATTAACCGTCCGTCCGGGCTACGTGACCGACGGTTTCATTTGCCAGAGTCCACAGGTTGCCGACCCGCTTGTTGCAAACGACCTCGCCCGCTGGTTTAAGAACATACGAGACAACCTCAACGGTAACGTGGACGATGGAAACGCCTGCGGCAATATTGCGTGCGATGCGGACGACCCAAACCTCTGCACGGCGGCGGTCCGGTGGGACAACAGCCGTTCCCTGGGCGGAAGTAACAGGCAGATCGTGGAAACACGGAGCCGCCTATGACCTGTCTTTCCAGAGACGCCCAGCGTGGCTTGACCTTAGTCGAGTTGATGATTGCCATGCTGTTGGGGTTGATCGTCGTCGGCGGCGTCCTGGGCCTTTTCATTAGCAACAGCGAAACCCACCGCCGCACGGGGGACCTCGCCCGCATTCAGGAAAACGCCCGTATTGGTGTGCAATTCATTGGCCGTTCGATGCGCGAGGCAGGCGGCAATCCTTGCGGGCTTCCCCCGGGCATGGGACTCATCTTTCACTTGGCAGAGGCTCCACAAAACAGTTGGTGGGCGGGTGGCAATGACTTCAAATTTTCCCTGATTGGATATGCAGGCGGCAACGGTTTTCCCGCCAACGGCAGCGTAACGAGGGTCAACGGTAGTGACGCGATCGTCACTGTTTCTGGCAGCGCCTTCGCCAAGACCGTCATCAGCGACGCCCCCCCAGGCGGAGCGATGCTCATCTCCTCGAACGAAGGACTCGCCGCAGACGACATCATGTTTGCATGCAGCATGAGCAGGGGGCGCGGTGTCGTTTTCAAGGCAGGAAAAATTTCCGTATCCGGAACCAACAGGTCTGTCGCCCGCACAAACCGTTTCGAGGGCGCAGTCGAAGACATGCCAGTCACCGCCTTGGGCAAGATCAATGCCGAAGGCTGGTTCGTTGGTCGGAACACACGGGGAGGCACCTCCCTGTACCGTGCGTTTATCGGGGACAACGGGCAACCCGAAGAAATTGCCCAGGATGTTGCTGCCATGCACATCTCCTATCTGTTACCGAACGCAAACGGGTACGTAGCCGCCAACGAGGTCAGTGATGACGATTGGCTCAATGTCATCGCCGCCTACATCGAACTCACCATTACCAGAAATGTTGCCGCCAATGGGACGGCCATTCAACGCACAGTCGGCCTGACCGTCAACCTTAGGAACAAGTTCGTCCTGGGCAGGGGCAACCCGGACGGAGGCGCCCCGGATGAGGGCGATCCCGACGGAGGCAACCCGCCATGACCCACCCTGCCACCGCCCTTTCCTGTTTCCGGTCACAGCGCGGCGCGGCGCTGATCATTGCCATGATCTTGTTGGTGATCATGTCACTGCTGGCCGTTACTTCGCTACGCAGCACGGTCATGCAGGAGCGCATGAGTTCCAACACCCACGATCACAACCTGGCTTTCCAGTCGGCGGAAGCCGGACTCAGAATGGGTGAGCGTCAGGCGGAAAACTGGGTCAATGGCGGAGCGGCCAGCAACTGGTCAGACTGCGATCAGGGTCCAGACTCCACCGGGCTTTACCGGAATATCGACGCCCAATGCCCGCAGCCGCTCTGGGAAGGCCCGCCGCCAGACAGCATCGGCTCATACTGGCGCAACGCGAATAACGATTCGGGGGACATCCGGTTCGACAGCAAGGGGTTATCGCTCGCCCCCTTCTTCATCGTCGAACTTATCTCCGAGAGCGCCCCCTGCCAAATCAACAGCCCGGATCTGAACCCGAGTTGCAGACGCTTCCGGGTCACGGCCAGCAGCCGAAGCACCGATGGCCGCGCACAGGTCATCCTCCAATCCATCTACGCGACCGATTAAGCGGCAACGTTGGGGTTCGCGAAGCTCACCCCAACCTATACCAAAAACGCTCAAATAACGAGAATTAATCCATACAGTAATCCATTTGTTTATCAGTGATTTCCGCTTTGCGTGATCTTAAACATATCGGCTGATCACGGTTTTTGTTCTTATTAAACCATCCATAACTACATGCTGCCCAGAAACTATTATGTTGTGCAATCATGACACGCCCAGCACCCGCCACCTCCTCCTCCCTGCGCTTATCTGTCTGGCAGCCCTCTGCCTGCTGACCGGCACCGTCCCCGCCAGGGCAGAGATCACCTTCCCCTCTATCCCTCTGAATGAAATCAAGGGCGGCCCGCCAATCTTCATGCTGGTCGCAGGCAGGGATCACAAACTGTTCCACGAAGCCTACAGCGGCATTACGACCTTTAGCGATGGCCGCACGATAAATGCCGGCTTCAACCCACGCATCGTCTATTACGGGCTGTTCGACAGCAAACTGTGCTATCAGGGCACCGGGGTCAACAATAATGGCACTCTCTATCTTTTTTCCAATACCGACTATTTCGAGGCCTCCGGCGCCGTCACCGACATGCAACTCCACAAATGCGGTGGGGGGCAGTGGTCAGGGAACTTTCTCAACTACGTCACCACCAGCCGCATGGATGCACTGCGCAGGCTGCTCTATGGCGGCACGCGCCTTGTAGACACCCCTACCGAAACCGTTCTGCGCCGTGCCTACATTCCAAGAGACGGGCACGCATGGGGCAAGGAATACACCAGCACAGCGGTAGACGGCTACAACATTGCCGACTATACCCCGTTCTCTTCCCCCAATACGGGCAGACGCCACTTTTTCGGCAACTACGGCTGGCACGCAAATTGCGTGATTTGCCGCAATGGGGCTCCTGTACTGGCCGTAGCGCTCAATGCCGCACCCGCCACCAATCTCGGATTTGAACGCATATGGGACTGGGCCAATGCAGACATCGATAATGGCGTCGACAACAACTTCAACGATTCGTACTTTAGTGTCACAGGTTCCAATTCCAAAAAATACTCAGTGCAAGTCAAAGCCTGTTCCAAGGTTTTCACTCTGCCGGACAACACAAAAAATTACCGGGGCGAAAACTGCAAACCCTACACGAACGACAAAGGCGTCACCGTATACAAGCCTGTTGGCATACTGCATAAATTTGGGGAAGACGGAAGCATCCTCTTCGGGCTGCTCACTGGCAGTTATGACACGAACGTTTCAGGCGGGGTGCTACGCAAGGCAGTAAGTTCCTTCGCCGGTGAGGTAAACCCGCAAACCGGCCAATTCACCAGCAATGCTACCATCGTCCAAACTTTCAACAACATCGTAATTAGCGGTTTCGCGGGTGAGAATACCCTGCAACCGATCTTCAGCTACAGAAATTTTCGTACCCCCTCTGTTGGAAGCTACCTCAGCGCCCGCATCATGAACGAAGGCGAATACCCAGACTGGGGCAACCCTATCGGGGAAATGATGTATGAGGCCCTGCGCTACCTCAGCGGCGCAGGCAAACCTGTCTCCGCGTTCAGTTCGGGGAGCGCCAATGACAATACTATTGGGTTGAAGCGCGCAACCTGGGACAAACCCTATGAGCGCGCGCACCAATGCTCCCGACCCAACCTCCTTGTGCTTTCGGACATCAATCCGTCATTCGATTCGGATCAACTGCCAGGTGCGCGTTTCCAAAGTTGCACAACGGTGTCGGGCATACTCAAAACCTCTGATTCCTGCACCAAGGCGGGGGGCAGCGGCACGTTCGATCAGATCGACAATGGTAATCCGCTCAACGTTGGGCAACTCCTCGACGACATCGGCCAAAAAGAAGGCATCAACGGAAAGGACGTTTTCATCGGCCAATCCGGTAGCCAGACCGACTGGGTTCCGTCAATCAAGCGCGCCAATTCTCTTTCCACCATACGTGGGCTTGCGCCGGAAGACCCAGGCAAAGAAGGCAGCTACACTTCTGCCGCCGTCGCATACTACGGCAAAACCGTGGGCATCCCCACCGAAAAGGGCAATCAAACCGTCAACACCTATGTCGTCGCGCTCAGTTCCCCCCTGCCCAGGATAGAGGTTCCCACGCCCAAAGGAACCATCATCATTGTGCCTTTCGGCAAAACCGTTGAGGGCCCCAACATTGTCTCCAATCAGGAAAACTTCCAGCCTTCCAACCAGATCGTCAAGTTCAACTCTGTCAACATCAACCCGCGCGACCCGGACAACGGGGGCCGTTACAGCGCAACAGTTCTGGTTAGTTTTGACGACGCGGAACAAGCTTCGGATTACGACATGGATTTCCGCGTCGAATACCGAGTCCTGCAACTGGAGAACAACGATGTCGAAGTCACAGTCACACCGATATATTTCGCGAATCCCTCAGAAGTAATAATGAATGTCGGCTATGTCGTTTCCGGCGCAGGCACGCAGGATGGGCCTTACCTCGTCGTGCAAAACAGGTCGTTAAATACCTATAGCCGCCCCTATGTCTACTATCTCAACACCCCGGTGGGGAAACCTTCCGGATGGTGCGCGAACCCTGCCAACATTCCGCCCAATTATGATCCCAACAACCTCATTTGCATCAAGTTGCCCGCCTGTACCAATGGCGTATTCGGCAAGTGCGACCAACTCGGAGAATACAGCAGGCGCGTTTTCACCCCGAGCGGCAATGCGGCCACCCTGCTGAAAAACCCGCTCTGGTACGCTGCCAAATGGGGCGGTTTCCGCGTCAGGCCTGGCGACACCCAGCACTGGCCTGATACCCCGGCTAAATGGGACGCGGACGGCAACGGTCAGCCTGACAACTACTTTTCGATAAGAAACATCCCTGCTGTAGAGAAGGCGCTCGTATCCGTCCTCAACTTCATCGAAGAAAACCAGGGCCAATCCTCAAGCCTGATCAGTACAAGTAGCGACATCTTTGGTTCCTCCGACACCCTTGCCTTCAGCACGACGTTCAGTATCTCCAGCTACCCGCCCGACTGGAGCGGGAATCTCATTGCCACGGCTATCACCCAGATCAGCAAAGACAATCCCAGCGGACTCGGCCCGGTTCGCTGGAGAGCCGCCGAAAAACTCCCTGCTGCCGGCGCACGCCGCATCTTCACCCGTGCCAACCCCGACCTCCAGGACATCTCAAATCAAGGCGTGGAATTCAAATGGGAGCAACTCAACCCGAACCAACAAGCCGCGCTCACCTGGGACAACCAGTTCGATGGCGCAAGCGTGCTTGATTACGTGCGTGGTAGTGCCGAAAAAGAAATCGCGCGTGGCGGAACCTTCCGCGACCGCACCAGGGCAGGCAACGCAGCCAGCCCGCTGGGTGACAGCCCAAATAACACCCCGGTCTACTACAAGCCCACCAATACCATTTACCTCGGCGCAAACGACGGGATGCTGCACGTATTCAATGCCGCAACGGGTCAGGAACTGTTCGCCTACCTCCCTTCCGCGCTCATCCCGAAACTGCCAGAACTCGCCTTACACAACTACGGGCATGCCTGGTACGTCGATGGCGAAACTGCCATCGGATCCGTCCGGGAGGACGCATCCAGCGTAAAGCACATGCTGGTTGGCGCGCTCGGGCGCGGCGGCAAAGGACTCTTCGGGCTGGACGTGACAAACCCGGCAAGTTTCTCCGCCCGTAGTGTCGCTTGGGAACTCAACGGCACACCGACCGGACAATGCGGCGGAAACTCGGATCATGACAACCTTGGACACATTCTTGGCACGCCATTCATCGCCACCTTCAACGACGGCAAAACCTATGCCCTCGTTGGCAACGGCTACAACAGTTGCACCGGTAAGGCCGCGCTCTACATTATCGACATCCAGACAGGCAAAATCGTCCGACGGATCGACGTTACCTCCCCCGTTGCAGGCGACAACGGCCTCTCTACCCCGGTCGCACTGGACGTCAACGGTGATGGAAAAATAGACCTCGTCTGGGCCGGCGACCTCCTCGGCAACCTCTGGCGGTTCGACCTGCGCTCAAGTTCGCCCAAGGACTGGGGTACTCACACAACCCACCCCATATTCATCGCCCGCAACAACAACGAAATACAACCCATCACAGCCCCTCCTGCCGTCACCCTCTATAAAAGCGACAACGGCCTCGTCCCCTTCGTCTCCTTCGGCACAGGGCGTTACCTTACCATCGCCGACAAGTCAGACCAGGCCATCCAAAGCTGGTACGGCCTCATCGACGACAGCGACAACAACGACAGCACTACCACCCCCATCACCCCCACCAAATTGACCAGGTACAAATTCGTGCCCTCCGACCCTACCACGCGAACTGTTCAGAAACAGGATCCCAGCAACGCTGACATAAAAAACCCCGGCTGGGTCATCGACTTCGACATCAAGGGCGATGCAGGCGAACGGGTCATCAACGCCCCTGTCCTGATCAAAACCCAGCGTGGCACAGTGGTTATGATCCCCTCCATCATCCCCAGCAGCGACCCCTGCAAGGCGGGCGGGCGGGGTTATATCAACTTTGTTAACGCCTTCACCGGCGCGGTGCTCGACTCCCCCTTCATCGACATCAACGGCGATGGCATCATCGATAAAAAAGACATCCAAGGCTCTCCAGGTTCTTTGGATCTGCAAATCGGTATGCCTGGAAACATCACCATCGTTGGCAACCAAATCATTGTCGGCGGCACGGAAAAACAGGGTGACAGACTATTTGACTTTGGCAAAGTCGGCAGAGCAAACTGGGGGCGGGTTTCCTGGCGGGAGATCATTCGGGAATAGCCTTCCGCCACCATCCGCATCCCTCTCCCGCGAGCGGGAGTGGGGCATATGCCCCCCGTGTATCAGGTCAACGGACTTGCGTGACGCGCGAATCCAGGATGTATTTGTCTGATCGACTCCCCAGCAGGAGGCAAAAACCATAGTCTTCCAGGTAATAATAGGTGGAGATTTCGTCGAGCTTGCCTCCGACGACATGGCATTTCAATTCTTTTGCCTTGCCTTGGAATTGCCGGTGTAATTCCTCAGCCGAGATTTCGCGAGCGACTTTACAAATAACTTCCAATTCCCGGTTGGATTGGTTGGTCACTATATCCGTGATCCGCGTACGCTGCCAATATCCCAATTGACTGTTGACGGGCATCTTCTCCCAGTCCCCCCGTAATTCGAGTTTGTCGACCTGGAAAACGTTCTGCTCCTCGGCGCTATAGAGCATCTGGCTGAGGGGAATCATGCCGAGAAAACTCATCTGCTCCATCCTGTCGTTACCTTCCTGCCATGTAACGTAAAAAACGCCCGGTATCGACGTCGGCTCGATCAGGACTTCCTGTCGGAATAGCGCGGGTTTGTTCAAGCGGGTTAGCGCGCTGCCGCTCAGGGATGACCGGGCACCTTCCATGCGAATGGCATTAACGGATTGGATGGGCGGAGTACGTTCGAGTTGTGTGAGTTGGGTGGCGATATTGGCATCCGGGTCGGGTAAGGCGGAAAAGTTCGGCAAACGCTTGTCGCGCGGCTCAGGAGGCAGAAGGATTTGAGATAAATTTTCCCCGCTGCAAATCATCGACAGCATGGCGGCAGAATCGCCGGTAGCCTGCGGGATATTCAGGACAGGCTGGCGAGTCTGCATCCCCCCGTCCGTGACCGTCTGTTGTTGATCCAGATAGTAGACATGAAGAAGAGAATACGACTGCTTCTGGCAATCCACCTGATAAAACCCGGCCCGACGGGCATACGGGGCCTTGTAAAGCCGGATATATGCGAGATAAGGATAATCTACTGCCGCCCAGAAACGTACGCTGCCATCCGGCTGTGTTTGCAGGCTCGAAATTTCCAGCAGGAGTTGCGTTTCGTTCTTCTTGTTGTAGGCAATTTCACGCCAGGAGGGTGTGCGTTCACAGGCATTTTTGACTGCGTCCAACTGATGGACGGCTTTGGCGGTAGATTCGTTTAAGGCAAGCGGCGGAGAATAAAGTGAGGATCTGTCGGCGTAATGCCTTTCTTTTCTGATAGAGGATATTTTTTTGTCAACGAGATCGGCAAAAATCCAGTCTGCGCTCCCGTTGTCGCAACTCGCCTGGAGATACAACTCCCCTGGCAACTCCCCTGGCGCTTTATTCTTGGATGGTTCCAGCAAGCGTACGGCCAGGAAAACTTTTTCGCCATTACGCAGCACACTTTCTTCGATTACGTTGTTTCTTTCGATGGCCTGTCTGACGGCATGATTGATCTGCCCCTGACTGCTCGATGGCGTTGGCGGGGAAGAGGGCGTGCTGCATGCAAACAGGGCAGAAGATATGGAGCCAATGGTAAAAAGAGTCGATATTTTCATGATAGATGGATTCTTTGGAAACATTGCCAACGTGATCGGCAGATGCGTTAGAACATTAAAAACGCTGTATTTTAACCCCATCGTCAAAGCAAAATTCTCAACCCTCGATGAAAATTCCGTCACAAAAAACAGGCATCTGCGTCCACATATTTACACAAAATTGATCTGGAACCGTCCTTTATTCCATGTCAACCCAAAAAACCATCGGCTATCATTCCCGGATTCCATTTTGTGACCACTTCCGCACATGGCGATTTCCTGCATCGAACACCTCGTCGCAACCGCCAGTGGAATCATTCTCGGTAAGGAATACGAATGGCGGCTGGCTCTTTCATGCCTGATTGCCCGTGGACATTTGCTGATCGAAGATGTTCCGGGCACGGGCAAAACGACGCTCGCCCATACCCTCGCCTGCCTGTTGGGGCTGCAATTCCAGCGTATCCAGTTCACCAGTGACCTGTTGCCTGCTGATATCCTTGGCGTGTCAGTGTTCGAGCGCGAAAGCGCGACTTTCCAGTTCAAGCCCGGCCCCGTGTTTTCGCAACTGATCCTGGCAGATGAAATCAATCGCGCCACGCCCAAGACTCAAAGCGCATTGCTCGAAGCAATGGAAGAACGCCAAGTGACTTCCGACGGCCAGACTTTACTTCTGCCCGAGCCCTTTTTTGTCATTGCCACCCAGAACCCTTCGTATCAGATCGGCACATTTCCGTTGCCGGAAAGCCAACTTGACCGTTTCCTTTTGCGCATCCGCCTCGGTTACCCAGACCGTGCTGCGGAGCGTGAATTGTTGCAAGGGGAAGACCGGCACACGCTGCTGGAGAGCATCGAGCCCGTGATGAATCCGGCCGAGTTGCTGGCGTTACAGGCTACCGCCAGGTCAGAGATCATTTCCGAACGCCTGGTCGATTATGTGCAGGCGCTGCTGGCCGCGACCCGGCAGAGTCCGGAATTCGCGACCGGCCTCAGCCCGCGCGCGGGTCTGGGCCTGCTTGCCGCAGCGCGGGCATGGGCTTTGATCGAAGGGCGCGACCATGTGCTCCCAGAAGATGTACAGCGCGTTTTTCCATATCTTGCCGGACACCGTCTGCGCCTGGCAAGCGACGGGCGCATGCCGGGGCCAGACGATCTCTCGCGCCTGCTGAAAAGCGTCGCGGTCATCTGAGCATTAAACATGTCCGCCGCCCGCCTGCGCGCCGTATTCCGGCTGGGGCCAGGCCGGCCGGAAGAGGCGCCGGTCAAATTGCGGCAGGAGCGCATTTATATCCTGCCTACGACGTCTGGGCTGGCCTTCGTGGGCATGCTGGCAATTATGCTGGTTGCTTCGATCAACTACAGCATCAGCCTGGGTTACGCGTTTGCGTTCCTGCTTGGCGGCGTGGGAACTGCCAGCGTCCTTTGCGCTTTCCGCAATCTGTTTCGGCTCTCGATCCGATATGGCAAGGCAGAGTCCGCGTTTCCCGGCGGCAACGTAGTGTTCCATCTGCTCATCGAAAACCCCGATCCGCGCCGCCGCCCTGCCCTGCGTTTGATCGCCAGCGATAAACGGGGGGAAACCTGTTTCGACTTGCCCCCCAGTGCGTGCAGCGAAATTCTTTTGGCTTTGCCTGCGCAACAGCGTGGCGTACTGCCGATCGGCCGCACGGTGATCGAAACGCGCTGGCCGCTCGGGTTTGTTCGCGTCTGGAGCGTGTTGATGCCAGATATGGAAGCCCTGATTTTTCCAACACCAGAAGTTGGTTCCCCTCCGCCTGACCGTTTTCCGAGTGACCGCCCTGCGGACTTGGGAAGCTTGTGTTCGGGCAACGAGGATTTCGCTGGCTTGCGCGCATATCGGGAGACGGATTCCCCCCGCCGTGTGGCCTGGAAGGTCTATGCACGAGATGGGGAAATGTTGACGAAGGAGTTTTCAGCCTCGGCAAGCGGAGAACTCTTATTCAATTGGTACGATTTGCCTGTCGGATTGCCGGAAGAAGCGCGACTCTCAAGGCTGGCCACCTGGCTGTTGCTTGCCAGGCAGGGCGAAGAACGTTATGCGCTACGGTTGCCCGCGCGCGAGTTCCCTGCCGCACGGGGCGAGGCGCACTTGCGCCGCTGCCTGGGAGCGCTGGCCCGGCATGAGACGGTACAGGAAAAGAAATGAACGTAAAGGGACTGAACGCGCGTTTGTCCGGCGCTTTGTTCCGTGGCCGTAACGGTCACAACGACCCTCCAAAGCGTAGCAAACCCGTTGAAGTTTCCCTGCGCCGTGACCAGGCCGTCTGGCTGCTGGCCGCAGCAGCGTTAACCCTCCTTGCTCATCTGCCAAAGTTGCCGGTCTGGGTCACCATATACTGCGTGGCTCTCCTCGTCTGGCGCGGCTGGCTTTTATGGAACGGAAAGGCCGCACCGCCTCGATGGGTGCTGCCGCCGCTCGTATTGGGTATGGCCGTCTGCATCCGCCTCGACCTGGGGCAGTTTTTCGGTAAGACACCGGGGCTGATTTTCCTGGCAGCGCTGCTCTGCCTGAAGCTGTTGGAAACCCGGAACATGCGCGATATCCGCGTCGTAACGCTCCTGTGCTTTTTCCTTCAGTTCGGATTGTTTTTCAACGACCAATCCTTACCTGCCGCAACGTTGGCTCTTGTTGCCTTGTTAATTACGCTTGGCAGTCAGGTTGCGCTGGCCGACCCGTCCAGCAACTCGCGCGAACGCCTCAGAACAGGCGCAATGCTGCTCGCGCAGGGCATGCCGTTCATGGTGGCGCTATTCGTTCTTTTTCCACGTGCAATCCCGCCGTTGTGGGGTATCTCGGCTGATACGGTCGCAATCAGTGGTTTGTCCGATTCGATGTCGCCAGGCACGATCAGCGAAATGATCCTCTCTGATGAACTCGCTTTCACTGTGGAATTCGACGGTTCCCGCCCGGCCCCGGCCGACCGCTACTGGCGTGGCCCGGTATTGAGTCAGTTCGATGGCCGTACCTGGCGCATGGCGGTACGCCTGCTGGGAGACAACCCGGAATACACACCCTCCGGCCGCCGTTTCGATTACCGCATCATGATCGAGCCTCATCAACAGCACTGGTTACCGGCTCTCGACTACGTCGCTGGATCGGTGGAAGGGGTGCGTTTTTCCCGCGATTTTCAGGCACTGGCGCAGCAACCGGTCAGCAGCCGTGCGCAATTCGCTTTCAGTTCCTTTCCCGATACGGCAGTCGGGTTGAACGAATACCCGCTGACACTCGATCTGACCCGGCAATTACCCAAGCATGGCAACCCCCGTGCGCGGGCATTGGCCGCCGAACTAAAAGCGGAAACGCCTCGACAGACGGTTGGCCGGATACTTGACTGGTTTTTGGATGGAGGGTTCAGCTATACGCTACAACCTCCAGTATTGAAAGAAAACAGCATCGACTTTTTCCTGTTCGAAACCCGTGCGGGGTTTTGTGAGCACTTCGCCGGAGCCTTCGTTTTTCTGGCACGCGCGGCAGGCGTTCCAGCGCGCGTAGTGACAGGCTACCAGGGAGGCCGTATCAATCCCATCACAAAAGCCATCAGCGTGCGCCAGTCGGACGCCCACGCCTGGGCCGAGGTCTGGTACGCGGGGCGCGGTTGGGTCAGGGTCGATCCCACTGCGCTCATTGCGCCAATGCGCATCGACCATGGCCTGGAAGGGGCACTGGAGGGAAAACTGCCTTTCATGTTGCGCCCGGAGTATTCATGGCTCCGGCAATTGCGTGACGGTTGGGAAGCCGCCACTACGCAATGGAACCGAAAGGTCATCGCTTACGACGGCAGGCGACAACACGACTTGCTGGGCGCATTCGGCCTGGGTGACATGACGCCGCCGAAGGCGTTCGGCGCAGCTTCTATCGCCATCGCCCTCCTGATGGCCGCGTTTTACGGTTGGGCGCAATTTCACCGCAACGATGGTGGGCTCGACCCGCTCGACCGGGCCTGGGTACGATTTTCAGCCCGACTTGCCCCATTCGGCCTTGCCAGACTATCCAATGAAGGCCCTCTCGATTATGCTCAAAGATTGGCTGCCGCACGCCCCGCCGATGCTGGCGTGCTCACCTCGATCTGTACCCGGTATGCCTGTTTACGTTATCGTCAACCACCCTTACGCGCAGAAATCGATGCATTGGCACACACTATCGATACCTTTAACCCCAGTTGTCAGTTTCCAGTGACAATTAACCACTAACCATTTAATAAAGATGAAATCAAAGACAACCACCGGCTCCCTGTTCCGCCTGGGAGCCGTTTTTTTGCTGCTCATCCTCGGACCGACCTGTGCGCATGCGGACTTCACAACACGCGCGGACGTTTCCGCCTTCATCGAAGAAATCTCCACGCGCAATGGAATGGATGCTGCCCCTATTTACGTAGCGCTTTCCCGTGCCCAACACATCCCGCGCGTCATCGACCTGATAAAACCGCCCGCGAAACGTGGCATACGTTCATGGCAACGGTATCGTGGGCAATTTCTCAGCCACACGCACATCGCAGGTGGGCTGGATACCTGGGCACAATACGAAAATGAATTGCGTCGGGCTGAAAAACAATACGGCGTGCCGCCAGAGATCATTCTGGGCATTCTCGGGGTAGAAACAATCTACGGTCGCAATATGGGCAACTTCGAGACGCTTTCCGCGCTCGCCACGCTGGCTTTCGATTATCCGCCGCGCGCCGAATTATTCCGCAGCGAACTGGAATCGCTCTTTCTGCTCGCCAGGGATCAAGGCCGCGACCCGGCCAGTTACTCCGGCTCCTATGCAGGCGCAATCGGCTGGCCGCAATTCCTGCCGAGCAGTATTCGCCGTTACGCAGTAGATTTCGATGGCAACGGAAAAATCGATTTCGACAGCAACGCGGTAGACGCCATAGGCAGCATCGCCAATTACCTGCGCGAACACGGCTGGGTGGCGGGCGCGCCCGTAGCGGTGAGGGTTCGGCTCACCCCCGGCGCGGATCCCACGCCGCTCATCGAAGCGGGCATCGAACCCAGTTTGAACCAGGCGCAATTGCTGGAAGTCGGCGTCCGCCCGCTCTCCAATTCCCTGCCTGCTGCTGGTGAAGCTACGCTGGTTGACCTCGAAACGCCGGGAGAGACTACCGAGTATTGGCTCGGTTATCGCAACTTCTACGTCATTACGCGCTACAACCGCAGCAGTTTTTACGCAATGGCTGTATTCCAACTGGCGGATACGTTGCGGGCGGGCCATGACGATAGCATCGACATCACAACCTGGAAAGCAAGCGCCACAAAACCCTCGAAATCTGCAAAACCTGCGGCAGCACGCAAGCCATCGTCAGGCGGCAAAGCGGGCAAGAAGCTGCGGCCTTCACACAAAGCAAAAAAATAACAAGAGGGACGGAAGGGAACCTTGGCGCCCGCCGGGGCGGCATCCTGCCGCCCCTTTCCCCGTTTGTAGACGGGCAAAGCACAGAAAGGTGACGCACATGCCGAACTTCCCTAAAATAAATACTGCTTCGCCTGAAGCACATCCGGCATGACTGCACTTTCACTTTTACAGGAAAGGACCGATGAATTTTGAACACGCACGCTTCAACATGGTTGAGCAACAGGTACGCCCCTGGGGGGTCATGGATCCAAAAATACTTCAACTGCTGATGACGGTACGGCGCGAAGACTTCGTGCCGCCCGCGATGCAGGCACTAGCCTTTGCCGATATCGAAATCCCACTGCCCTGCGGGCAAGTCATGCTCAAGCCAACCATCGAAGGGCGCATCCTGCAAGCGCTTGGAACCCTTCGCGTTGCCTCGGTACTGGAGATCGGCGCGGGCAGCGGCTATTTCGCCGCCCTGTTGGCGGCAAATGCGGGTCATGTCCACACGATCGAAACCCACTCGGAATTGGTGCAGCTTGCGCGCGGGAACCTCGCACACAACGGCGTTGATAACGTTACCGTGGAAGAAGGCGATGCCTCCCAAGGCTGGTACCCACAAGCGCCATACGATTTAATCGTCGTTTCAGCCGGATTGCCTGAACTCCCCGAAGGGTTACTCGCGCAACTCAACCCCGGCGGACGGCTTTTCGCTTTCATCGGAGTCCCTCCCATCATGAAAGCATATATAGTGTCGCGTAATGACAAAAAAATTCTTTTAGATTCCCCACTGTTTGAGACGGTGGTGCCGATGCTGTGTCATATCCCGCAGCCACCCGCGTTCAACTTCTAGATATCCTGGTATGAAACCCCGTGTTCGTCCTGATTCGGGCCGCCCCGGACACTTAGCCGGGATTGCTCCAATGCGGATCAAGGCCCGCCACACCCTGTGCAGGCGTACCGGCCTGGCGGTAGCGTTTATGCTGACGGCGGGCACGGCGGGCGCTGCTGACCTGCTCCAGGTTTACTACGATGCTATCGCCAATGATGCCCGTTACTCTGCTTCACGTGCACAGCACGAAGCCGGCCAGGAAAAGCGCGTGCAAGGGCGAAGCGCCTTGCTGCCGACACTGGGGGCCACTGCCAATGCGCAGCGGAACAGCACCGGACACACCTCCAAAGACATCAACACTGGGCAACCGTTAGCAACGGTAGACAAGCGATACAGCAGCAACAGTTACGCGCTACAACTCAGCGCTCCTCTGTTCCGGATGCAGAACTGGCATCAATACAAGGAAGGCGCGTTACAAACCGAACTGGCCGACAGTATTTTTAACCAGGATACGCAGGACTTGATCCTGCGCACGGCCGAAGCCTATTTCAACGTACTCAACTCCAGAGATTCACTACGCGCCATCGTGCAATTGCGCACCGCAGCTTCTGAACAGCTCGAACTGGCGCGCACCAGTTTCAAGGTCGGCACGGTAACAGTGACAGACGTGCACGAAGCGCAATCCCGCTTCGATCTGGCCTCGGCGCAGGAAATCGCTGCCAGCAATACTCTTGATGTGGCACTTGAGGCACTGGCGCGCATCATCGGGCACACACCCGAAGAACTGGCAGGTCTCAAGCCTGGGGTCATGCTTTCCCGTCCAGAGCCGGACAACATCGGCGCTTGGGTAGATGCCGCCGAGAAAGGCAATTACGGTGTTCAGGCTCAAACGCTGATTCGAGAAATCGCGCTACGCGAGTATCAGCGCGCGCGTGCCGGCCACTTGCCGACGCTTGATCTGGTAGCAAGCCATAACCGCAATACCCGCCCTTCCATCTCAATCGAACGCACCGAAGGCAGCATGGTAGGCGTGCAGCTTGACGTGCCGCTTTACCAGGGAGGGTATGTCTCGTCCCGTACGCGCGAAACGGCAGCACTCAGGGTCAAAGCCGATTCTGACCTCGAAGAAGCACGGCGCACGGCAGCGCTGGCAGCGCGTGAAGCCTACCTGGGTGTCACCAGTGGCATGGCACAGGTGCAGGCACTGGAAGCGGCAAAAATATCATCCACCTCAGCACTTGAAGCCAACCAGCTTGGTTACAAGGTGGGTGTACGTATCAATATCGATGTTCTCAACGCCCAAAGCCAGCTTGCCGATACCGTGCAAAAACTTGCGCGCGCCCGTTATGACACTATGCTTGCTCAATTGCGGCTGAAAGCGTCCGTCGGCTCTCTGGGCGAAGAAGACGTGCAGGCGCTCAACGCCCTGCTCGACAGCAGCAAATAACACCACCTCGTGAGGCAGCCTCCTGCCACACCGCAGGATTGTGTGCATTTTTGCGAGTATTAAGAAAATCCAGCATCCAAGATGCCTTTGTCGCGGCAAAGGTCACGACACTGCTGCCTGGGATTGGCAAGAATAGCCGTTAGTACAGCATTCTTACTAATTGACATCCATTGTTATTTGTGAACGAACAATTGCAATGCGTGTGAATCCCCTCCTCCACACTCATCAGGAAAGTATCACATGATGTTCAGGCTGCCGTAGAGGCAGACATATTGAAAATGTTTCAATCCACGCCCGTGCCCGGGCGACAAAAGCGCTTGAAAGAGGTTACGCCTCACCCAAGCGAGATTATCCCCCTAAAGGGGGAGGTTTCTAACCGTGGTTTGTTTTTGATGAAAACCGGAAGATTTGTGTGCGTACCGATACCTTATGCCAAGGTACTCATCGTAGATGACGTGCCAACCAACCTTCTTTTTGCCAAAGGCATACTGAAACCCTACAGGATGCAGATCGATTGTGCCACCAGCGGTTTTGAAGCAATCAAATGTATACGCAACCCTACGGTCAGATATGATGCTATTTTCATGGATCAGATGATGCCGGATATGGACGGCATAGAAACTACCCGTATCATTCGTGAAGAAATCGATAGCGATTATGCTAAAAACATTCCCATCATTGCCCTGACGGCCAGTGACATCATCGATGGCGGAAAAATGTTTCTGGAAAAAGGTTTCCAGGCATTCCTGAGCAAACCCATCAATATCATGAGGATGGATGCCGTCCTCCAGCAATGGGTGCGTAGCGAAAAACGAGAGCAAAAAGACGCTACCTTTGCCAATTCCGCGTTCACCATCGAAGCAGAGCCCGGCGACACCGGGCAGGTTTACAAGGAGGGGATCCCCAAGGTTGAAGGCATCGACTGGCAAACCGGGCTGAGTCGCTGCGGCGGAAACAGAGAGAGTTACCTTTTTGTCATTCGTACATATGTTGATAACATAGAACGCCTCCTCGCGCAGATAAGCAATGACACTGAAGAGACTCTTGCCGATTATATGATCCACGTTCATGGCATCAAAGGCAGCAGTTACAGCATCGGTGCAAATGAAATCGGCAAACAGGCTGAAGAGTTGGAGCATGCCGCCAGGACAGGCAATATCCAACTCGTGATCCGTAACACCCCACTTTTCGTCGAAAACGGCAAAAAACTCCTGAACGCACTCTCCAACCTGCTCAAGGACTACGCGAAAGAGACAGGCGAGAAGCCGAGCCAGCATGCGCCCAACGAGGCCCTGTTGGATCGAATGGAAGAAGCTGCCGCAAATTTCAAAATCGATGAAATGGAGGAAACCATGAAATTGCTTGAATGTTTCGAATATGAAACACAAGCAGAACTGATTAACTGGTTACGTGGAAAAATCAACCAGATGGATTTTTTATCCATACACGAACGACTCGTGCGACGTAAACAGAAAGTTCCAGAAGGCAGAAAATGATGGAAGATAGCAAACCAGTCTCCCCCCGGCAAATAATTGTGATGGTCGACGACAACCTGACCACCTTGAATATTGCCCGCAATGTTCTTCGCGAGCATTACGAAACCTATGCCCTGCCATCGGGTACGGTTTTGTTCAATTTGCTGGAAAAAATTACACCCGACCTCATCCTGCTCGACATTGAAATGCCAGGGATAAGCGGTTATGAAGCCATTAAGAAATTAAAGGCCGATAAACGTCTATCTGCAATTCCGGTTATTTTTTTAACCTCCCGGTACGATGAAAACAGCGAGTTGGAAGGACTCTCACTCGGCGCAATCGACTACATCACCAAGCCTTTTTCTCCAGCGCTGCTGTTACGCCGGATCAAGAACCATCTTCTCATTGCCGCCCAGGAAAAGGAACTGAAAAACTTTAATGCCAACCTTGCGCACAATGTGAATGAAAAAGCAAAACAGGTCATCCAGATGCAATTTGCCATTTTAAATGTTGTGGCAGAACTTGTTGAATTCCGCGACCGTAAAACCGGAGGCCATATTGCACGCACACAACAATATCTGGATATCTTGGTCAGAAAGATGCGGAAAGATCACATTTATCTCGAAGAAATCTCATCATGGGATATAACTTTCCTGATACCTTCCGCGCAACTTCACGATGTGGGCAAAATTGCCATCAGCGATACCATCCTGAATAAACCCGGTAAACTGACATCGGAAGAATTTGATATCATGAAAACACACGTTATACGCGGCATAGCCGCAATTGAGAGAATCGAGCATGAAACCCATGAGGACAGTTTTCTCTATCATGCTAAGCGTTTCGCCGGTTACCATCACGAAAAATGGGATGGCACGGGTTATCCACACGGGTTGAGCGGCGAGGATATCCCGCTGCAAGGTCGATTAATGGCCATTGCCGATGTTTACGACGCATTGATCTCTTCGCGCCCCTATAAGGATGAAATGCCGCTCGATGTTGCAAAGTCGATCATCCTGGATGGCAGCGGCAAGCATTTTGACCCGACACTCATCAATGTCTTCCGCGATGTGGCTGAAGGCTTTGAAGAAGTCGCCATAACCAGCCGCAATCAGGGTGATTCTTTCATTTTCAAATGGTCTCCTGACGCAATATGAAAATCGAATTTCCCTGCTCTTTAAACCGGGATTTCCTGGGTCATTCTTCGTCGTTGACAATCTGAAAGCTGAATGACGCTGAAGTAAAATCTTCAGGAGACACACCCAGGCCGACCATGCCCTGCCCGTGCAGCACGCAATTATCGCGTTTCAGTATCACCAACTCGGCCTTGCGCCCGAATTTCACCCAAGTTCCGTTGGTACTGAAATCAGTCAGCGTACACTGTCCGCCGATCCACTCGATGCGGGCATGTCGACGCGATACCCGCCTGTCATCGATGACCAGCCCGCAACTTTCGCTACGGCCAATGACAAGCGCACCATGCATGGGTAAAACCTGCACATGACGGCCATTCACGTCGATGTCGGCTCTTTGCGTCGATGAGCGTTCATCCAGTAAATTGAGCGGGCCGGTGATCGTAGTTTCGGCGCTGTGCCGCCAATCGAACCGCCACACCTTGAACAACCCGGTTTTGCCCTTAATGGTTATGCGATCAATACCTGTGCAAAGTATGCGCTTCGATTCGGGCAAACGGGTATATAAGGACTCACCGAGAAGAATTTCATTGGACTCGGCACGATCACCGAGGCGGGCTGCGACGTTAACTGCATCGCCGTAACAATCTCCGCGTTGTTCAATGACGGAGCCGAATTCGATTCCAATCTTGAGCCCCAATGGGGTATTCGTACTGTCAATATGCTCCATGTTGCACTCATAGAGTACATCACGTGTATGAGAAGCAGCCTCGACGGCATCTTCGCCTCGGTCGAACAATACCAGCAGGCCATCGCCAAGAAATTTGACAACATGCCCACCTGCTTGGGTAAAATATTTTCCAAGCATTTGAGTGCAGCGAGTCACCACCCTGGTTGCAATGGTGTTGCCCTGAGACTCGAATAGTTTTGTGCTACCGGTCAAATCGGCAAACACCACCACCTTGTCCGCCTGTTCGGGGACACTCTGCGTACTATCGCCCCTATTTCCATCCGCTGCCATCTTCTCTGAATCGTCAAACACCGAGACTAGTATCTTAACACTTTAAACACCAGTTCTTTTCCTGGCTAAAAAATAAAAACTCTTTCGCTCAATCCAGGGAAGGTAATTCAATCTTGCCCTCAACACTGTATTGATAGTCGCGGAACACATGCTCAACAGTCAGGAGACGATAATTACCGTTCGGTTCCCGTAAACTTGTCTCTTTAAGACGCCACGCATAGTGACCACATGTCCAGCAATGAAAATTGCGCATATGCGTACACAAGCAGGTTTTGTCCCATATTTCAGGCTTTTGCCCTTCCGACAATTTGCTCTTTTCACGTTCCCAGGCGTCCGCGTACTGGCAATGCCCGGAAGTATCGAGCAGGTAACCGAACGCTTCACAATTAGGGCGAACGCCGCTACCAATCGCGGGACATCCTTTAAGCATACGCATCGGATAACCGGTCGGTGAGACATTATTGACTTCGATCTGTTCTTCGGTCGCCTGAAAATAAATCTGCTTCACGTCGTCCGGCAAACCGCATTCCCGTGTAACGGTAAACCGGGTTGCCACCTGTACAGCGGCTGCCCCCTGCCCCAGGAATTTCACCGCGTCGCCGCCTGTAAAAATCCCCCCTGCGGGAATCAATGGAATATCGATCTGTTCGGTGTGCAACCAGTCCCGGATTTCCGCCAGGATGACCGCAAGGTCGTATTCCGCCCAGTCATCCCCGAAACCAAGATGCCCACCCGCCAAAGGCCCTTCGACCACAATGTAGTCGGGCAATCTGCCGCTGCCGCGCGCGTTTTTTTTCAGGAAAAGCTGGAGCGCGCGCAAGGATGAAACGATGATGCCGAGCTTGACATCGTGAAACCTCGGATGATCCTGGATCAGCGCAAATGACCCCAGATGCAGGCCGGCAGCCAGGGTGATGCCATCGATGCCCGCATCCATTGCCGAACGTAGCCTGACCCGCAAAGTTTCGCGCGGGCTGTTCATGGTCAGCTTTTCCATGCAGTTCACGAACACCAAGCCGGAGCCGCGCTTGGCTTCCATCGTGCTGCCGATGTGCAGGCGCGTTGCCTCGGCAAGCAGGCCGAGGTCGAATTGCGCTACCGACTTGTCGAAATGACCAACGTTAAACTTGTACTGCTTGAGCCGGTTTTTGACGTAATGCGTGTGAAAGCGCCGGTCGGAGACGGTATGCACCATCGCATCCGAAATGTGGCCGATGCCGCCCAAGCGTGCCGCTTCAACGGCCAGCGCGGGAGTTGAAATATCGACTCCCATGCCGCCCACCACGATCGGAACCAACTCGTGCGAACCGAGCCGCAGGCGGAAATCATCAACACGCTTCATTAGCCATATCCGTTTTGATACAGTTTATCATTATCGCCTACTACCGTGTTCAACGCACAACAGCCACCCATCATTCGACCGTAACACTTTTAGCGAGATTGCGCGGCTTGTCGACATCTGTGCCTCGCACCAGGGCCACATGATAAGCAAGCAACTGCAATGGGACGACGTGCAGCACCGGGGACAACATGCCGTAATGCTCAGGCATGCGCATGATGTGTATGCCTTCGGAGGCTGCAATTGCGCAATCGTCGTCGGCAAATACGTAAAGTTCACCTCCCCTGGCGCGTACTTCCTGCAAGTTGGATTTGAGTTTTTCAAGTAAATCATCCGCAGGTGACACCGCGATGACCGGCATCCGTTCATCGACGAGCGCAAGCGGCCCATGCTTGAGTTCACCGGCGGCGTACGCCTCAGCGTGGATATAGGAAATCTCCTTGAGTTTGAGCGCGCCTTCCATCGCAATCGGCCAGTGCTGACCGCGGCCTAAGAAAAGCGCATGCTCCTTGTTTGCAAAATGTTCAGCCCAACATTCGATTTCCGGTTCGAGTTCGAGCACTTTTTGCAGCGCAGCCGGTAAATGGCGCAACGCGGCCAGATGTTTTTCCTCCTCGTCCCCGGAAAGGCAACCGTTTCGTTTGGCCAATACCAGCGACAACAGTGCGAAAGCCACGAGTTGCGTCGTGAATGCCTTGGTCGAAGCTACACCGATTTCAGGCCCCGCGTGCGTAATGAACCGCAAGGCCGCTTCGCGCTGAATAGCCGATTCCGGTACGTTGCAGATTGCCAGCGTGCGCTCCATCCCCAGTTCGTGCGTGTATTTGAGCGCAGCCAGCGTATCGGCCGTCTCCCCCGACTGGGACACCGCCACTACCAGCGTGGCAGAATCGGCCACCTGTTTGCGGTAACGATATTCACTGGCAATCTCTACCGAAACGGGCAACCCTGCGAGCGCTTCCAGCCAGTAACGCGCCACCAGCCCGGCGTGATAACTGGTTCCGCAAGCCAGAATCTGTACCCGACGCACCCCGGCAAACACCTTGCTGGCCTGTGCACCGAAAATCCCATCCGAAACCGAATGGCTGCCCAGGATCAACCCCAACGTATTCGAAATTGCCTGCGGCTGCTCGAAGATTTCCTTCTGCATAAAATGGCGATATGGGCCCAGTTCCATCGCTTCTGACACCAAGCTGGAAAGATGCGTCTGACGTTCCGCAGGTTTGCCATCCGCACGCACGACACGGACGGCCTCACGGGAAAGTTCGGCAATGTCGCCATCTTCCAGGTAAATCACTTTACGCGTCACCTGAAGCAGGGCCGCAGCATCGGAAGCCGCGTACATGCCATCTTCGCCAATGCCCAACAGCAAGGGCGCGCCGTGCCGCGCCACCACCGCCCGCATAGAGTCGGAATTCACAATAACCCCGATCGCATAAGCGCCTTCCAGTTCATTCACTGCCAAGCGCACTGCCTCAAACAGGTTGGGTACGGTTTGCAGCTTGTGATGGATCAGATGCGCAATGGCCTCGGTATCGGTATCGGAGACGAACACGTAGCCACGTGCCTGCAACCCGGCCCGGATCAGCTCGAAGTTTTCAATGATGCCGTTATGCACCACGGCCACGCCTTCCGACAGATGCGGATGAGCATTGCGTTCCGACGGTGCACCGTGCGTCGCCCAGCGCGTATGGGCAATGCCGAGGGAAGCAGACAGACGGTTGGATTCGACCTTAGATGCCAATTCAGCAACGCGGCCACAGGCTCGCAGCCGATTGATCGTGCCGGAGCCTTCGCCCTGCTCACCGATCACGGCCAACCCGGCAGAATCGTAACCACGATATTCGAGCCTGCTCAAACCCTCAATGAGCACGGGAACAATATTTCGAGTAGCGTTAGCAACGACAATACCGCACATGCATCTTTCTCCAATGAACGGGTCATTCACCCTTTTTGACAGGCCGTGCCCAGCCCATGTGACTTTTCTGCCGGGTACGCGACACTGTGAGTTGATCGGGCGGCGCGTCGCGCGTGAGAGTCGTTCCCGCCCCGATCGTTGCACCCCGGCCAATCCGTACAGGCGCAACCAGTTGGGTATCGGAACCGATAAACGCATCGTCATCGATCTCGGTGCGGTATTTGTTGACCCCATCGTAATTACACGTGATGGTTCCAGCGCCGATATTGACCCGCGCCCCTACGTCGGCATCGCCGATATATGATAAATGATTAGCTTTGGAATCGTCGGCGATGTTGCTGTTCTTGATTTCGACGAAATTACCTATATGTACGCCATTGGCAAGCACCGTTCCGGGCCGGGTACGGGCAAACGGCCCGATCACGCACTCCTCCCCTGTCGCCGTGCCGTCGAGATACGAAAACGGGGCCACGCGCGTCCCGTTGCCGATCCGGGCATCGCGGAGCACGCAGTTCGCGCCCACGACAACGCCGTCGCCCAGTTCGACCCGCCCCTCAAATATACAGTTGATGTCAATCTCGACATCGCTCCCGCAAAGGAGTTCACCGCGCACATTGATCCGCAACGGGTCGATGAGCGTCACGCCGGCATCCATGAGCCTGCGTGCCATAGACGCCTGAAACGTCCGTTCAAGGGTGGCCAGTTGTTCTTTGCTATTTACCCCGAGCGTTTCGGAAACGTCATCGGGCGCAACGGTGACGATCACCATGCCATCACCGACCGCGAGGCCAATGACGTCGGTCAGGTAATATTCGCCTTGGGCGTTGTCGTTGCCGATACGCCCAAGCCAGTCGCGCAACCTGGCCGCAGGTGCAACAAGGATGCCAGTATTGATCTCATGTACGCGGCGCTCGTCGGACGTTGCATCTTTCTCTTCAACAATGCGCGTCACGCGGCCTGCGCCATCGCGCAGAATGCGCCCATAGCCCACCGGGTTACTGAGTTCGACCGTGAGCAAAGCCATCCGATCCCGCCCTGCCGCATCCATCAGGCGCATGAGCGTATGCACGCCAATCAGGGGCACATCGCCGTAGAGCACCAACACCTGCGCTTGATCGGACAAATGTGGCACGGCCTGCAATACCGCGTGACCCGTTCCGAGTTGTGGGCTTTGCTCCACCCAGACGAGGTCAGGCGCATCAAGCTTTGATCGCACCACTTCGCCTTCATGGCCATGAACGACACAAATCCTCCGCGCTCCGAGCGAACGGGCGCTCGCCAGTACATGAGCAAGCAAGGGGCGGCCCGCGAGTGGCTGCAATACCTTGGGCAGAACAGAGCGCATGCGCTTGCCCTGCCCAGCAGCAAGAATCACGACTTCCATGAGTATCCCAGGAAAAAAATCTATTAAGTTTAGCACCTGATGAACCCGCCTGGCCGCTGCCTTATCTGGCATCATTCGAAATGCAGCTGAACTCTCCAGGTTATTGAACGTCAACAGGTCTATAGCGATTTCCAAACAATTTGAACATCTTTCCGGTATGCTGACGGGTAGTGCCGCACCAGGGAAACGCTGAACAATTCCTGAGCGTTCCGGCATCATAGGTGCGGGTTTCAAACCCGCCCAAAACATAGCCTGACACATGGCCTGCAAGCCGACGAACGGACATGGACGTGTTTGAAACCCGCACCTGCGCTGCCCGGATGGAATAAATCAGTGTTTCCCTGGAAACAAAAGCAGTACCCGCCATACGCGCATACGCCGTTCAAATGCGTACAGTAGTATCATGTATCGTCGCACGGAGACTAACCATCATAAAAAAGGAGGCACTCGCATGAAATCCATTCTCGTCCTCAATGCAGGCTCATCAAGCCTGAAATTCGCCATCTTCCCGCTAGAGCCTGTGCTGGCAGAACATCCGGCCCTTTCGGGCCAAATCGAGGGCATCGGGGCCACCCCCAAGCTCTCCGCCAAGACACCCGAAGGCAAACGCTATAAGGAAGATGTCGCCCTCACGGGCGACCTGGCCGAACAACACAAGGGATCCCTCGCTTATCTGTTCCACTGGATCGAAGCCAACGCACCGGAATTGGTCATCTCTGCCGCCGGCCACCGCGTAGTACATGGCGGAGAAGAATTTAGCGCCCCGGTCAAGCTCGACCCAACCATCCTGGCCAAACTCGAAACCCTTATTCCCCTTGCGCCGCTGCACCAACCGCACAACCTGCGTCCGGTAAACACAATTTTTGAACTGTTTCCCCACGAACCGCAAGTCGCCTGTTTCGATACCGCCTTCCACCGGCACAACCCGGAAGTTGCGCAAATCTACGGCCTGCCGCGCGCGCTCACAAAGGGCGGCATCAAGAGCTACGGTTTCCACGGCCTGTCCTACGACTACGTCACCCGTACCCTGCCCCAGGTCATTGGAGAAAAAGCCAAAGGCGGGGTCGTCATCTGCCACCTCGGCAACGGCTCTTCGATGGCCGCCGTGAGAAACGGTGAAGGCGTAGCTACGACGATGGGCTTTTCCACCCTCAACGGGCTGCTCATGGGAACCCGCTGCGGTTCCATCGACCCAGGCGTCCTGCTCTACCTGATCGACCAGAAAGGTATGGG
>Ga0123354_10001710_pt1 | contig 27494 bp, 13 predicted proteins | sample TergutLab28metaG_2_FD_97872 | JGI IMG/M metagenome (GOLD analysis project Ga0123354, IMG submission 97872) | Labiotermes labralis P4 segment gut microbial communities from Petit-Saut dam, French Guiana - Lab288 P4 | ecosystem: Host-associated > Arthropoda: Insects > Digestive system > Gut ... | reverse complement strand
CAACAAGTAGTCGCAAGCTCCTGAAGATGGACATATTAACGTCTGAAACATGTTGAGCAGTAGATAATAAAGCAAGTGTCATCTAGTTGGTCAACCTTTATTCAAATATCAAGATGATGCACGATCCAGTACGCATAAGATTCAATAATGATGATTTGTAGATTAATGCCGTATCTCTTTTTACCAGCTAGAGACCAGCAGTAACAATGTTTAGGCCTATTATCTGCTTTAACATGCTAAACTCTGAAATCTTCAAACACACCTTATTTATGGGTTTCAAATTATTATCGGAATAAGGGGAGATTTTTTTCTTATACAACAATAATGACCTGGTTGTTGTAGTAGAGACTCGGTGTGTTCTGGGAATTGTTTAGTTATATATTGTGCAAATGAATTTCAGATTGTAATTTTTCAGAGCGAGTTTTATACAGCAAAGTCACAATAAGTCACTTCCTACTTTGTTGCCGATGTTCCTTTCTCTGTTGCAAAGACTTACCTGTTAATGAGGTAACTTGGATTTAACAGCTCTATGTTCCGTGAATTATAAAAAATGCCTGAATCAACTGCATATGAAAATTGCAGTTTTTTAGACGCGTAGGAAAAATTTCGGAAAAGACGTCGTGGGTCGTGTCTGTCTGTCTGTCTGTCCTATCCGTCCGTCCGTCCTCCTGGAAAAACTAGGCTCCAACTGAAGGGTTTTCATGAAATTTGATATCTGTTTCTTCAAGACTATGTCAAAATAATTCTTTTCATTAAAATCTGACAAGAATAACGAGCAGGGTACATGAAAACCAATACACATTTTTTATCATAGCTTGTTCAGTTTTTCTTAGAATGGGAAATATTTCATATAAAAGCTGTAGAGAAAATAAACAGACGCATTTTGTGTTCAATAACTTTCTTTAGGAAACTGTGCCGTTATAAGGTAAAGTGGAAAAATTTAGTAAGGTCGGGAAGGCCACAAATTACAATATGGCGCAAGCGCAGTGCCTACTGGATACCTAAGCTACAAACACACTCTCAGAACGTGTATTACTTATCGCTTTCCCACTGCAACAATGGTTACACGAACGCGCGTCGATGTTACGTTATACGTACATCACCTGTCATGTTTAATATTCAAGCAGACATTACGTAGGGTAATATCGGGTGACACGGCCCAGAGTAGAATCAGGTCTTGTAACATGCTGAGTGGCTGGAAAGTTATTCCAATAGCATTGTAGGTAAGGCTTGAACAGCGATTGTATGTGTACAACTTTCAGACTTGAAATCTGGCCACACAAAGAGAGCGTACCTGTATATACATCGTCGTCATCATCATCATCATCATCATCATCATCATCATCATTGTCATCACATATGTTTCATGGAGATGGGCCACATGTTGACCCGTTCCGGTCTGTATATACATTCCAAGACTAAACGTACCAGTTCGCACTACAAAAAGAATATAGAGTATTTCGGTTAGAAAAAGTCCATGAAGTTGGCGTAGAAAGGTAATCGGTATACAGTAGGGCCTCGCTTTACGACGGTTCGTTTTACGACGATTCACTTTTACGACCCTTGTCCAGTCGGTCCAAGCACTCCCGACTTGTGGTGCATCACTGTAGCAACTCAAGCGTCCTTTCTCCACTTAAGTGCGCTTCTAGCTTTTTTCCGGTGTGCACGCGTTTCTTATTTTTTTAAATTTGAGTGCAGTTCTTTTAAGTTTATTGTGAGTTTTCTACTCATGACGTCCATCAAACAAAACACAAAAGAAAAAATCAAAACAATTGACGTTACATTCTTTCTTGGTGTCTTCTGAACTACAGCTTGGGCCTTCTTCAACAAAACAAAAAGTGATTTGATTGATATTTTTTCAATTATTTGTGTTACTTTCTGTATACCTAATTCAGTAAATTAAAATTGTATGTCATAATGTAAAGAAATATTTTAATTATAAAATTATTTGACTAATTTGTTTGGTCTTTGAACGTATCTCAATCTAAACCATTCAAATAATACTCGTTTTACGACAATTCGATTTAAAACCAAATATCCTAGAACGTAACCCGTCGTAAAACGAGACCCTACCGTATTCTCTGACGGTTATGCATGGTACATAAACACACCGTGTGGACATTAGTGTTAAACCTGGTGGTACGTAAACTAAAGACTAGGATTTATAGGATTAAAAACTCTGGTGCAAAGGTAAGATCTTCCTGTACACTCCATGAGAACTTATGGGGGAGTGACGTTACAGCTCCATACACAGTCTTAACCTGGGCACAAAATGGAGGCCATTGATCAGCCTGATATCCCGGTGGCTCTAGTCCTTTAAAAAATCTCTGATACAAGTAGTTGCCCTGTAGGGGAAAGACGCCTATTATGGGGAAGTTTCCTAATAATGAGAAGTACATTATTTCATACCAGGAGGTTCTGCGCTCCGAGCTTAAAAATGTAAATCATTAATCAGATGAGGTTATTAAATGTAAACATATAATAAACACTCAGTTGCTCAAGATCTCGATACTGATTGGGTGTTTTTTTTGGTGCGCTCTGAATTTTTGCTTATCCCTAAACTGTGACTAACGAGCCGTTGAAGGTAAGTTATTTTTGTAAATCAGGTTAGTGTTTGGTTCTCTTTGAAGTTAAATCTTAAACCCTTGTTGTGTTTCATAGGTACAATTTTACGTCCTTCTCTTTTATTCGCACTTTGTCTCAAGCACCTCTCTTCGCCTATTATGGGGAGGTCTGAAGATCCCAATATGGGGCTCCGCATATTAGAAAGTCATTACCTTATGAATTATTCCTTCTGAGTTATATAAAATTACAGATGGCTCGAAGGCAAAAATGGGACCAAGAAAGGATGAAAGCAGCTATGGAGGCTATGAGGAGCAAAGAAATGGACAGCTATAAAGCGTCCAGAGTTTTCAACTTACCACAAACAACACTACAAGGTTTTGTTAAAGACTGGCAGAAAAGCTCATGAGAAGCAACAAAACAAAACTGGGTAAGAAGAGAGTCCTTTCTTGTAAAGTACAAAATGATCTGGTTGAGTACTGTCTTTTCATGCAGAGAAAGTTTTTGGGCTTAACAATGGTACACGTCGTGCACCTCGCTTACCAACTTGCTGTAAGAAACGGAATTAAAAACCAATTTTGCAAGAGAAATTAAAAGACTGGAAGGAAGTGGTTGAAACATTTCCTACGTTGTCATCAAGAAATTCAGTTACAACCACTGCAATTCTTCACTCTCAAGAGCGAGGGGTTTCACTCCTGAATCAGGAGCTCAGTTTCTTTAAATATATGAACCCGCTACGTACACAATTCAACATAATCCTGCAAGACGAAACTAGCACCACTATTGTACAGCAGAAACATAAGAAAATATTAAGATTTAAAGGTAAGTGTCAGATATCTTCTGTTTAATCCGCAGATCGGGGATTTCTCTTGACAGTCGTCACCTGTTTGAGTTCAACTGGACACTTCATTCCTCAGTTACTTGTATTTCCAAGAAAATATATGAAACAAGATGTGATGAATGGCTCACCGCCTGGATCAATCCACGCGTGCCATTTCTCGGGGTGGATACAGAACGAGATTTTCACCCTGAGGTTTCTTAATTTCATCAAACATAAAAAGCAGACAAAAAAGATCCTGTAATCGTTGGATTGGACGGACACTTTTCACACACAAGGAAATTGGAGGTCATTGCTTTAGCTCGAGAGAATCATGTTGACATCATTTGTCTCCGAGCTCACAACAGCCACAAAATTCTATGCTTGGATAAAGCTTTCATGGAGCCCCTTGAAATATTCTACTGACAAGAATTTGAAAAAAAAATAGTTCAATTCAAACCTAGCGCTTGTCACCGTCTACCAAATTGGCGAACAATTCGGCAATGCGTACAAGCAAGCTGCAACAGGCGAGATAGCGGCTAATGGCTTCCGGGTGACGGGCCTTTTTCCTTGTGACAAGAACATCTTCAGACCACACGAGTTCCCTCTAGCCTTAGAGGATACATATTCTGCACCTGTGAACCATCCTGCTTTGATGAATACCAGCGATCAGCCACCATTCAATTCTGCTTATTTTTCGCCGTTACCTTCTGCTGAGGATTTTCGAGCATCAGATATCCGTCCTGTGCCAAGCCTGAACTTACAGCCAAATAATCGTGGCGGAACAGCAAAGAAAGTAACGGATTAATCTAAAAAAAATTTGTTGGGGCAATTCAGAAAAAAAACAGGCCACTAAATCCAAAACCGATCGGCTTACGTCGAAAGCTCTTCTTGGGCCTTCAAAAAGAAATAAAAGAGAGTTTGCCAGGATGCAACTGCGTCTGACACTTTATAAGATTCGAACACTAACCTAGCTGTTCCTTTTGCTGACTATTCGACGGAAGAAGAGGAACAAGACGCTGACTGTGTGTACTGTACTGGTCGCTTCGCTGAATACCACAATGGAGAAGAGTGGATACGATGTGCCAAATATTGTAGATAGGTGCACACACTGTGTGCAGGTATGGATGAAGATTTTGTTTGTGAACCTTGTCAGGGAAAAACACGTTTTTTTCTTAGTTTCTACCTTTGTAGTTGTAATTTTTTAAATTCCGTAACTCTACTTTGTGATATCTGTGTCAATTATTCACCTCCCCAAACTGGAAACACATGTGCGCCTAATTAAGGGATATGAAACTTTGAACACAACGAATTTAATCCATCAGCACAGACCAGAAGCTAATGTGTTCCATTCAGTTGCATTTCACCCTGGTTTTCTTTGACCTTCCTAATGGCATATTTGAAAGCAAGGTTGCAGAGCGTTGGTTAAAACCATTTCTCTCTTCAGACCTTTCTGATTGTGAAATGTATGAGACATGTGCTTACCGATATGAACTGTGCTGTAGGTATCATTTAAAGACGGTTTAAGTAACCTAAATAATTTCAGAGATATACAGCACGCAGTAGATATGATACACGAAACCTTCTCGTAACCGATTCATATTCTGTCTGGCAGGAAATAAATAGCCTATATACTTTCCCATTTTATTTATACTTTTTGTAAGTACTTGAGGATTGCCTAATACCTTATCAGTAGTTGATCTGTTACGTTGAAATACACACTGGTTATTCACAAAAATTTGAGTGATGACAGGCTTTCACCGCGAAGTATCTGAGAACCGCGTTCTTCTGTTATTACGCAAGGGGTGTGTGTACTTATGGAGTTAATTTTGAGAAACAAATGTCGTGTGAAATTTTGTGTAATTTGAATATTATTATTTTTTTTTTTTTGCTTTCATGATTAAACCAGCTTGCCCTGATTGATTATAATTTTAGCACACAAACTGTATACCTAACATCGAAGTGGTGTAGTTATAGAGATAAAGTTAACAGAACAGTACTTAGAATGTGCTCCATGCGAATTGGATATTTCATCGGGCTTATTTAATTTCACTAAGTAGAGCCTAATAACGAAAGTAAATTATCAGATTGAAAAATGTTTTATTGTAACTTTAGTTCGAGTTCTCGGCTGACTGTTTTATAGGCCCTTACCTTGGGAACCTAATTACACAAAATTCAAAAGAACGTTTTAATATATATTAATTGACCATTTTTCCATCTCGTGTACGTATACATTTACGTTTTTCCTTCTTCATTTCCCGTAATACGAGTTTCTGTTTATTTCAAAATGGACAGTATTTTTTCAACTCCTCTCTCAACTCTATCCAATTAGAGTTAGCCTATATATTAGACTTTTTCTTTACAAAGACGGGCAGTCTTTCATGACCTTCGTATATTTTTAATACTTCTGTTGAAATTTAATACTTTATGAAGGTTTGTTTCTTAATGAATACGGTTGTTTTTTGCTATTCAGGTATTATGTGCCTTCTTTGCTACCCTGCAAGACGCGAACAGTGAAATGAAACGTGTTTTATTTATAATGAGAGGCCTATTAAAACGCGAGTGTTCCCCGAAATGAAGTGTATCTAATGAATACAAAAACTTCCATAATGGAGCATGGTCTTCATTAATACTGGTTCGTGTTTCTTGGGACATTCTTCTGTTTTACTTAATTCCATTTTCTTAATTGCACTTTTTATTTTATTTTATTTCGCACATGAATCTTCAAACTTTCTTTATTATATTTTTTTCCACTAAAAGGGCTTTCCGCTAAACATTTTTTGCGGTAACCAGATGGCATGATACGGATTTGTTACCTTAATGTCAATACAGTTGTTCGAACAATAGAAAGGTCGTATTGCACAGAGGTAATTGTAGCTATGTGCAAGAAGCCATTGCTATATCGTGAAGTTGTTCCGGCACTTCTTTCCAGTAACTCGTAACACGAACATTCATAAACTTAATATTGTATACTTTCCGTACAATTGACACACATAAACAAGTTTATTACCAACTAACTGTGACAGTATTTAAATTGCAACGTACTCCTACTTGTTTCGACCACTGTCCCTATCCATTATCAGGGAGAAAAAAGATTCAAAGACTTACACGACATTGTTGCGTAGTTTGTTGATTGTAAATGTTAAAAATACTAATTCTATATTAATGTTAATATACACTCCGTTAACACACCAAATATATATTCTGTTCATCATTAGCTATATTTGCACTCAAAACACCTAAAACTGTAAAATAGTATTTAATTTTAATTCTTAATTTTCAGATTTTCCACTCCATTAAAGCTCGAGACAATTCCATTCTCTCAAGATGTCTGTGCAGCACTCTAAATTTTCATATTATTTCTTTGTTGCAACCATTTTAACACAATTGTTCCATAATACTATACATCGTTATTCAACAGTATATTTTCATTAATATTCATTCTTTATATATTACCATTGACAGTCGACAAACCACATAACAACATTGTATTTTTTTTTGACGTTTTGCTGACCGTACATCTCAGTAAATAACGAACTTGACGCACAGAATTTTTGTTTTAGAATAAGTTCATTGCATGTCTCTACATGTTTAGAGGAAATGTGCTCATCATCAGGAGGTTAAAATTGCATTACACAGCCTCTGATATCATCACACCTATAGATGTGATGATACCAGAGGCTGTGTAATGAAATTGTTACCTCCTGATGATGAGCACATGTCCCCGAAACATGTAGAGGTATGAAATAAACTTATTGTAAACAAAATTTTGTGCATAAAGTTGGTTAGTTACTGGGATAAATGAACTGCAAATTTTTGCATTCTTATATTTTAAGTTAGGTAAGAATAATTACTGAGATAAACATTTTATATGTGTTTGAATATTGTTGCTCCTTCAGGATGCTACGAATCTTAGCCGAAACATGTAGTAGTACATTTGTAATTCAATTTCCGGTGCAGTTATTTGGTAATAAACTTGTTGATATGAAAATATTCATGTTTTAGAATTCGTAAATTTAAAAATATTTCTTATTATTTTGGTTAAACAATGCTGTCAGTCATAATTACGATACACTCACTCAAAAAACGACAAATTGTTCTATTATTTTCAAATAAGTGTTTCCGTGTAAAAGGCCTTCATCAGGTCGACACACAGGAATAAAAGATCATGTAAACCTATATATACAGATTATATGGATTTGAGGTTTCAAAAATTCACAATACATAATTTTATTATATTTATCTGTGTAATATTTGTATTTAAAATTAAAACTTTGGGAGTATTTCAGATCAGTTAGCATCGATGGTATGGTGACTAGGAATGGAGAATTGAAAGAGACCTCTTAAGGAACAGCTGTGCTGTTTCGGGCTACTATCCTTACAGTTACCTGGAGGGAATGAGGAAGTTAAAGAAGAATATCTGTAGTATAGGCGGTGTTCTGGCCACAGTTGGAGTTGGAGACTCCTTATCTACACATGTATGCTGCTAGGCAAATTGTTTGATAACTTAATGTCTTGTGGTACAGAGTTTTGGTGTCTGCATATTAGGCACAGTAACTAACTAGCAGTACGAGCATACAAAAATATCATCGCCATATTCCAGAATGCTGCAGTATTAATATTCATTGCACCATTGCAAGCCACTGGCTGACAACGAACAATAAATGAACAGAGTCCTCCTTTCAGCAAGTTGTTATTTTCCTAGAAGTTCGAAGGAATTGTCTGTCCTTGTTGTAAATTTTAGAATCGTTACCGTGTTCATAAAATTCTGCCACTGGCCTAATTCTAAGCCAGTTGAACACACTGATCCTGGAAGGATATACTGAAAATTATAAATGAATATTTCTATAAGTATCAACAACGCCTGCTGTGGTTTTCAAAATGTGTGTGATGTGACAGTCAATAGCCTGTGCGAAAAATGGGTAGCATGCCAATTGATGACAAGTTGGGGAAGAAAATGTTTAACGTGACAGTTCTGTTGTAGCAGAACAAAGGCGGCGCTGGGACAACATACTGTATGAACGGGGACCGAAGTATTTAAATTATCAGTTGGAGACTGATGAGGGGTTAGCTGAAATGAGTGGCTTTCGAAACTTTTCAATTTTGTTTTCACATGCATCAGATAATTTTTGGAAAGATTTTCTCTGTTTTAACCGCACGTTTTTACAGTCTTCAATTGTGCCCTTTAAAGTTATTTACAGCATTTTATTGACGGCAATCTCTTTTCTGTGCTGCATTACGAAATATGCCAGCCTCTTCTATCCTACTACACGCACACTTGTGTGTGTGTGTGTGTCTAATTGTGTGTGATCTAGAAACCTCAACAATGTGGTGGCCTTGTTCCGATTTGGACTGTTGAGCCGCAAAAATAATTAAACCATCTAAAGCACGAAATCGATCTAGGGAGTTCTGTGTAACATTTTTTGTCCAAACTCACAAAGAAAACAGTTAGTCTCCACCACAAATACTAATCAGCCATTGGTGTTACGAGAGAAATAGTGGTTTTTTGTGCTAATCTTACGAAACAAATAAGTAGATTTTGCCGGGAAAATGCAAGTATAGAAACGTTAAAGCATATAGCTTATTAAGTCTGTGGGACAGAGTCGCTCATCAGAATCTGATAGTTCCTCAGCTAGTGTGGAAGTTATCCGAACTTTATGGAGCAAGAAAGTTCATTACCTTGTACAGAAGAGCCCGCTGCTTGTCCTTGTCATGAGGCAGATCAATTCAGTCAATGCCTTCACAAAAGATTTAAGATTCAGTTTCATATTATCTTCCAGTCTAAGCCTCGGTCTTACAAGTGTTTTTGTGTTAGGTTTCCCAACCAAATCGCTCTACGCACCTGTCTTCTCCCCTACCCTCACAACAAGTTCCATTCTGTCAATCTAATAATATTTGGTGAGCAATGCAAAACATGAAGGTTCTCGTTTTGTAATTTTCTGTAGTCTCCTGCTCTTTCTACCCTCTTGGACCCAAATATCTGCTTAACACACCATTCGTTAACACCTCGGCATATATTGTTTCCTCTATATGAATCTCAAAGTTTGGCGCCCACATAAAGCAACAGGTAAAATGTAGTTCAAAATATTCGTATTTTGAGATAGCTAAGGGAAGACAGTGTATGGAGAGGGAGGTGGCGAGAATTTCCTGAGTTCATCCTACTCTTAATTTCTTTATGAATGCAATTTTAATTCTGGGTGTCGTTCCTAAGTATTTGTACTTTACTGCATTTTCACTAATTTATTACTCTACTTACGTTGCGAAATTTTTCCTGCCTGCTGTTTAGAAGACGTGTAGAAGTACGTATGTAGTTGTCCCATCCTCTTCCCTCAGACCAAACTGATTACCGGCGATTTATAAAGACCCTGTGAGACACTGTGTTTTTTTTTTGTACAGGGTGTATGTTTTCGCCTACTCGAATGGTATAATCAACATTTAAAGTACAGTAGATGGCACCTGCTATAACTTATGTGCCCTTGAACTGTGAACGATCAGACATATATTTTCGTTATAGTTCAGTCATTGCTTGTAATTATATCTAATTTATATCGTTACAAATTAAACACTCCTAATTCCCTTTACAGGTAAACAGAAAATCAGTAGTGACTGTGATGGCCATTTGAATTCGAATTATCACATTCGAAGTTATACGTAGACAGACAGACAGACAGACAGACAGACACCCTTCGTGTGTCTAATTTCGTAATTTGATTCTCTTATTTGCTCATCCGAGGACGTCATTTTCAGTACCATACTGCTCCCCACAGACATGTATGGAGCTGTCCAAATGTTGTGCACCCTTGAGGCTGTTTGGCTTAACGGTCGAGTCCGGTTGCCTAACCAACTATTGTTTGACAGATGAATGGCAAACACGGTGCTTATTTCATACCCATATTACCCCTAAACGTTTCGACATACAACGTGTATTTGTCTTTCTATAAATGAAGATAGATAGAACCTTAACGTCGAATTCTGCGACTTGCTTTCGCACGTATCTTGTTTGCAGTTTCTTTATTTTCCGCGCTATGAGTACATTTGTGGAAGTTAGTAAATAAATTATTATGCAAATTACAAAAATATAAATAATATTTAGCAAATATTTTTTAAGGTATATATATATACATATATCTTACTTTGTCAGGAAACGTAGGCGTACGTATTTTATTGTGTCTGTTTGCTTGTCTTCTCACAGTTTCCTGTCTTTCTCCAAGTAAATTTTGAAAGGATGAAAGGGATTTTACGCATTTTGACAAGGAAATTATGCAGTTATAAAAATTTCTCTTCTTGTTAATTTTAAATTCATAACAGAGATATTATCGGCACGGAGCCTCTGAAAGTTTCTGGGGCGGGAGCAAGGATAGTTATATTTTACCTTGAAATTTGGTTTAGAATATTCTTAAATATGTGCATATATGTAGACTGCAATACATGAAATAGGAATCTCCCACTTTTTTAAAATTTTATTAATTGATCTGCTAACTTTAAAACTCTTGCACAAAGTTATGCGACATTTTGTAAGAGATCTACTCACAAATATAATTACAGACTGTGTATGAAGGGTCTCCGCACTTAAACAATTACAGCTGAATGTCTCAGATGCTTTACCTTGGAAATTTAGAATCTTTGTTGTTGGAAATTTGTATTTTTTTTAATATTTATTTATTTACTTCAATTGGGTTGTTACCCGGTGGCAGTGGTTATTTTACATGTAAACAAAACATGAAATTGATTATTACTAGATTTAAGTCGGTAGGGCTACATGAGAAGCATGTAGTGGCAACTTGGAATCTTGGGAACCATCTCAGCATTTGCTTATAGACACAGGGAAACAAAGAAAAACCTGTGTCGAGATGGCCGGTCACAGGACCTTCCAGTACTGACTTCTACGTACGAAAATGTTTCATTGACATATTGCTAATAAACTGCCTTTGACGGCCTAACCGTACATACAGCAGTTGCAAGGAAGTAATCAATACAGAAACTTCCCTGACTTTCTTTCTTAAAAGGTGAATTTACTGTAAGTAAATATATTAAGAATAAACATATCTGAGTACAGGCGTACCCCGCAGAACATATCCTCAGTTACTTTTGGTTTTAATATCCAAATTTCGTGAAGTTCACGTATGTCTCAATACGACTTTTTGCTGCCAACTTTTGTAAGCGAAAAATTTATATTAAATCTTCAGACACTCAGTTTAACATTTTTAGCAAAACGAGGTGCATGCAAACTGTAAATGTTACTGCATAAAACGCAACCATATTACTTGTTTGGTGATCAGGAAGGGATGCTTTAAGCATTTTACATCCTAGCATATATTTATGTACGTTGCACTATGTTTTAACTGTGATTTTGGAAAGTAGATGAGGGGGTCGTGTTGATATTGTAACGCAGTATAATTTTTCCCATTTAAAAGAACGGAAATTTGGCTCCCGGTGAGAGTTTTCGCTAAAAAGAAGTCCGATTTTAAGAACGAACTACGGACGTTAAGCGGGAGATGGCTGTATGATAGTTTATCGACATGTTTCTTTGTTACATGTTAACTTCTACATGTTCCGGTCCCGTGGACCAACTTCAGAGAAACCAGCTGGGGATGGCAGAATTATCCTGCGGGATCAGTTAGGATCCAAGGGAACCAAACATGTCGGAATTATTACGTAATAAATAAGATGGTGATAACCTGGGGTGTGAAGGTAGGATTACAGACTGGCACATAGTAAATAATGAATAGGTCTTGGCTCTTCTGGAATGTTACGCAGCGTAGATTGGTAGTTGCGGACGTTTCGGGACAAACTATCGCCAACATCTTCAAGGGTAAAGCAGTTCAGGTCTTCTTGGACTGCTTGACAGTTGAAGATGGGATTGATAGGTTGTTTCGAAACGGCGGTAACTAATTATCAATCTGCGCTGCGTGACATCCAAGAAGGGCGAATATGTCGTTTACACAGCGGCGGGAGGCCTAAAATCAAGCAAGCAATGAATAATGTCAAGTATTTTTTTGTACTTGAATAAACTCATAAAGTAAAGCTTTCGGCAGACTGTAACCGACGACACAAGTATTCGGCGCTCAGTTGTAGGATGTAATGACAAATACGGGCCTTTCAAACATTCAGCACCGTCAGAAAATGAAGAGTACTTAATAACCGATAGTTAAGGTCTTTGCAAGGAGTCTGCCTTGAGAAGACATTCTCTGACGTGGTCAAGAACATTTCGTACCTTCTGTGTAACCAGGAAGTTAATTCCAGTGTTTACAAGAGCCCGCGGCTCGTCCCCGCGTTATGTCAAATCCGGTCCACTTACTGGCACCGACATTACTTTAGGTAAATGTGACCTCATATTCATATACGCATGTCTTCCAAAACACTTGTAATTTACACGTTCTGCAATTAAATTTCTGTTTGCCTTTATCCTCTCCCTCACGCCTGCTACAAGTTCAGTATTTTTTTGCGCCTTCATATGTTCACCAGGAAAAAATTGCGATATACAGCACACAGTACATAACCTGTTATTACGTAACGCTTACCTTTTGCTTTACTTCACTTTACTAATGTACGTATGCTCTGCTATGTACTCTGCCCTGAAATATAATGGATAAGATTAGGCCTCTAATAAGACTTGCATGTTTACGGGCTCTGAGACCGTTCATTGTGACAGAATTGTAGCTTGTTTCGAAGAAGTCTGCTGCCTCCATTTTCAGAAGTATTTTAAAGAACAAGCAACAGTTTTTCTCCTAAACATTTTTAACCTTATTAAAATACGTTCCATTTTCATGCATAAATCAGATAAAAAAAATACAATTAACCAACAAATCCACTTTAATATTCTATTATGTATTTTATTAACAATATTCTCACCAATATGTTTCGGCCAGTAATCCAGTCATCTTCAGGTTGATGTTCTTATTACGAGAATGCAATTGTGGTTGGCTGCGTCACTGTCAATACGTAATAATTAAAATTATATAATTTCGTTTAAAAATATTTAAGTAATATAAATGTAGGCTAAGACTGAATAATTAGCCTCTGTTATGTATTACTTAAATAATTTTAACGAAAATTACGTAATTTTAATTATTACGTAGTGATGGCGACACAGTTAACCACAATCATATTCTTGTAATTAGAACAAAACCCTGAAGTTGACCGGATTACCGGTCGAAACATGGTGGTGACAATATTGTTAATAAAATACATAATAGAATATTAAAGTACATTTGTTGGTTATTTTGTATATTTTTGGATCTAGAACCTTCTCTTAGTGTACAGCGTGTTGCATCACAGAATATCATGATCTTGGTATTTACTATCGTGATAGCGTAGACCTTATTCTGAAAAAAAAATGTTCTTCCTTCAGGACTAGAGACCCATGTTTTAACCAACAGAGAAAATAAGTAATACTATCACTTCTACTTCTACTGCTACTACTACTACTACTGCTGCTGCTACTACTACTACTACTACTACTACTACTACTGCTACTACTACTACAACTACTACTACTACTACTAATAATAATAATATTAATAATCCAAGTCTTGTAAGAAAAATCGTTGTGTTTATATTCATTGCGACCTGATTCTACGGACCACAAGTATCGAGTCCTGTTTTGATTCCATGAAAGAAGAAGAGAGAACTGTTTTTTTATATACAGTTAATGTACTCTACTGCACCAGGAGTTTCTTAAAGAGAATAATCTGCGTTGAACGGACCTATTTGACTAATTGTGACAAGTGCTTAATTTACTCGTCGACGAAATGGAGAAAGGACGTAGAAGAGATGAAATTAGCTGGCAACTCGTTAGATATGCGGATCGCAATCCTGCGGCATTGCAACGTCACGTAACGTCCAAGTTTGGAACTAACTTCAGCGGAACAGATAGACAGAGAGACAGACAGACAGACATATACTTAGAACTGTGCCATGAGAGAGTTCCAGACTTTTAAATATTCAGTGATAGCTAAGCTGACTGAATGGCGAGGATTTATTTAATTTTCTTTATTTTTAGTGTTGCTATACACTTAATCATTTTTCGGGATCCGGCCATTGATACCATATTCGCAGTAGTTGGCTTTTGTCCCTACGCAAGACAAATTATTCTAGTCAACACCCTAATGGCCTACGTATCTGGCCAAATAGGTCTACAGTGTAACAGATGCTGAACAAAACAGATGTACAATGTATCAAGAGCTGTACAAATAGGTCTTCAATGTACTTCGCGGAAAATGCGCAGAAGCATTGAAGCTACTGTATTCTTGGAAAAAATTTCTGCTCTTGAAATTCGTAACTACAGGGGTGCTAGCAAGTCCTTAGCCCGACCAAGAAGGAAACAAGCTAATGTTTCTGTCAGAATGGCGTGAATTTCCTTCGGTACCTGACCTTGCAGAAAAAAAACTTGATGACAACTCACGTCTCGATGTTGTTGAAATCGCGCGCATCCCTGACATGCTTCCGAGCTTGTTCCCTTCCTCGTCGGGCTAAGGAGTAGAGTTAGTTATTGAAATGTGTTGTGTGTTAGGTATATCCCAAACAGTAAACAGTGTCCAACTAAAGAAGGCTAGAGTTAATGGATATCTTATAGTAAGACTTCTGTGGAAAACAAAAACATTATTTTGAAAAAAAGTGAAGATTATTTTGATGTTCCAGCAGACGGTACAAGTAGTAACAACAGGGCTATTAAGTTTTAATAACGCCTGTGAATCTTGAAGCTATGTGCATAATCTGTTAAACCACTTCCTTCCGCTAGTGAACTATTATGCAATACAAAGAGCAAACAGTAAATTGTATTTGGTGTGGTATTCGCTGTTCCTTAGATCCGTACGTAACGCATTCTTAAAAAGCACGCTTCGTAAGAAGACATTTCAATATCAAAGTACGTGAAACATTTATTACCCATTGTGGTTCAAATAAGTTACTGATGTGATTTGATCATTTATGCCTACCTTCGATATTCGGCAGTCTTTGAAGGATGGTTGAAATTTTTATTTTTTCTTATTAGTAGTTTCCATTATGTAAGGAAGAAATCTTCTGATTCATTAATTATAACCAACAAGATGCAACTATTTTTTATTATTTATCTCTAAAATGCTCTACATATTTTGGGCGGTTCCTCCGCCCATCATCAGGAGCACATAACTGTACATTCAGTCTCACGTATTGTCACCCAATACTGCTGCAGGCTGATATCATGGATGGGATGGAACTGCAGTTCCATCCCATCCACGATACTAACGATGCACGGACACACGAATATAAACAAAAGAAGAAATCTTCTGCCTTCGTTTTCTGTTGTTTTCTCTCTTGTCAAGTGCGAAGACAAAAGAAATCAATTACTCCTTTGTTCTCTTACATTCCTCGGTAAAGGAACCTTGAAAACCTTTTCACAGGATCAGGATTGAATAATGTGAGGATCAGTCATGTGTAAGGGACAGAATTAAGTGGGTTTGGGAGCCTAAATTTTATGTCTTCTCTCGAAAAGTTGACTGATTAACAGCGTGAAATTCAATTTTGTGTTAGAAGACCGAAGAATGGGAAAGGCACTTCAAGTGGGGAACTTTCTGCAAAAGTTATATATTCGTTGTCACAATTTGAGTAAAGAATTTGACATCTCGCAACTTGCAGAACTACGCACTCTGAAACCTTCTCATTTCGAACTTCTGCTGTGTTAATTTAGTTACAAAGCATTAGCCCATTACTGCAGTACAGCAAATTAGCCATTCGGTCATTCAATCCGGTGATGAATATGCGGTCTGCCAGTCCATAAAGCAGCCACTCAGCTGACCACCGCTCATCCAATCAACGAAATAAATAGTTCCATCCACCTATTCAACGAAGCCAGCTGGTTACTCTTTGTCCGTGTCCTGTCTAACCTCCTGAGGCATTATTGTCCTGCGATTTGCAAGTCAGTAGGCATGTTGATCCCTAGCTTCAACAAAACCTTCAACCTCGGTGTCTGTTTACTCGAGTGAGGAAACCTGTTTTTCCCTGTTGCAAGCCACGCTGCTCTGATCATCAGGTAGCTGGATTCAGCATAGAGATGTCCGGATAGCCAGTAGTCACTAAGGGACTCATTCCCTGCAGAGCTAAGTCATAAAATATGCACTGGAACTTGCCTTGTCAAACTATTTATTTGCGCCCGCGGGGTTTCCTTAAGTCGACTCGTCACCTGAGTGACTGTTATAGTGAGCCTGAGGGAGTAAGTCCTATGTAGTGGTCGCGCTTGGTCAAGCACAGTGATATTTGTGAAAGTCTGCGCTTGCCGCTCGTCGCCATCTGTCATTCTACTCCTATCACGACAAATGCAGTTTAATTAAAGTTTTCGTAGTAGAATACGATAATTTAAGACCGCTAATACCAAAACTCTTCATTGCACACTATCCTCAATTTCTTTTGCCAACATCTCCTCTTTACAAACCAGTTTCCTAAGATGTATCTTAATGTTACCCTCCGTAACATTTCCCGATGTTGCAGTAAAATGGTCATTTTCTGGGAGATTCATTCCGCTTAAGTCTGCTTACGTTGTGTCATAGTCAGATTCTCCACTCAAAATATTTCCTTCAAGTTTCAGTTATGTATTAGGAAAGTTCACAAAGGAACCTTTATGGAAGCCATCCTGTTGTGTTTATTGCTAAATAAAATACACTTATGCAGTCGAAAAAAGCTGTGTTTTGATTCAAATTGTGACTTTGCATGTGACCTACCCGTTTCGGTCTGTACATAAGCCATCGTCAGGAATGTATGTCACTACAAAAGTCTTATAAAGAAGGTAGAATAAAATCTACAAACCAAGGGCAATTTGGGTATTATTACATCTTCCTTTATGAGATTTGTGTATTGACATGCCTACGGATTGCCTAAGTACAGGCTGTTACGTGCATCACACATGTAGAGGCACAATTTGAATCAAAATATACCTGGGCTGTGTTCGCCTGAATGTGTGTAGTTTGTTCTAGTTCACAAAGTTTTGAGGATAACAAAAACAAATAAAACAGTATTGCAAATAATACAGTAGATCTCGAGCCTTTGGTTGCATTTTTGGGTTGTTGGATGATTGTTTTTAATTGCATTGCACAATATATGTACCTAACGAGAACATACAAGATAGCTGAAATTCGTCACGAGAAAGTCATACACCTTGGTTGTTGCCTGTTTTAGGGTAGTACACAATAATGTGCGTGGACTTGCTAAGAATTAGGGGGAAACAGGCGAGTGAAATGTCAATAACAGTTCGAAATTATAACTCCGTTATTATGAATGAGATTTATTAAAAACTGCACCGAAATTTTTGGTTCGAGGTGTCGTAATCGTGTCAAAAATCCTTCAGATAACAAAGCACCATTGAAATTTCTGATAACCTGAAGGGCCATGCAACATGACTTTCCTGTTTTCCAAGTGGCTGTCAGTAAGTGAAGGGTGTAGATTTGTTATGGTTTCGAGTTGTGACAGTAGTTCTGCTGTTCAACATTATCGACCGAAATGAACATTTTTTAAATTAATATTTTAATTTTTGATTTTGATGTATTTTGCACGTTTAGAACCTGTGGGTTCTTCTTCAGGAGGACGGTTGTATATGCAGTTATGGTATGGTAAATTTTACATGCAACAGTATAAAGAAGCTAGTAGGTAGAAGAGTGCATTTGCCTACTAGCCTGCTTATACCGATGCATGTAAAACACTATACCATAACTGCATACACAACCGTCTTTCTGAAGATATACCCTGGGGCTCGAAACATGTAGCAGACATAAAATTAAAAATTAAATTAGAGAATGTGCATTTCGTTGGTTTAGGTTGTGTAATTACTTTACAATGCACGGTGCAGAAACATAAAACTGTAGCTTTGCTAATTAAATTGATTAGTCTTAAAGCTTCTGGTGAATCGGGCCAGAAAAAATAAAAAATCATCTTCTATGTCCTTCAGTTGTCAGCCTTGTTTGCAGAAACAAAGCAACGGGTTTCGTAAAAAAGATTACAGGAATGGAGTTCCGTGGGTTGGTTACAACAACGGAATATATCACACGTGTTTTTAGAGTATAAATATGGTTGAAAGTTGTGTTTATGTTTCTACAGGCCAAGAATTACAAATGTTGAGCCTGTGAAATTTGGTTAATAATTTAAATATGAAAGTACAGGGTGATTTAACAGGAATCCATCTAAATCTGTTGGTACATCAATCAAGTGATTTTGTAAGAACAAATCCTATTGACATGCCTATTTTGGAGGGAGGTTCAAGGCATGCAGGCATCTTGAATGTACATACAAGTCCGAAAAATAAGAACCAACAGCATGCACTAATTATTTTTAATTTATTTCAATAATTAACTTCTACATGTTTCGAGCAGGCTTACTACTCATCATCAGGATATACTACTCTGTATATAGAGCATGTGTCATGCGTTTATGTTGACTGACTGTTGGCAGGATCCTGTCAACAGTCAGTCAAACTAAACGCATGACATATACCAACTGGTGTATATAGAGAGTAGTACCTCCTGGCGATGAACAGTAAGCCTGCTCGAAACATGTAGAGGTTAATTATTGAAATAATTTAAAGTAAATAGTGCATCCTCTTGGTTCTTACTGCACCGATATATAGCACGATGTGAAGTCAACAAAACATTAAATAGCATAAAGATTTAAAGGATATGAAGTTTCGTAGTGACTTAATTGACATTAACTTTAATGTTATATGGAAATAAGTGTTATATAATAAAGAAACGTTATAAAACATGTTCAGGTTGTCTTCCTGCGACCTAAATTCAAACTTGGGCACGTAGCACTTGGAAGAGGTTTGAAAAACTTTGTAATTTACAAAATAAATAATTACAATTTGCGCTGTCAGATATTTATTTTAAATTAAATTCTGAACACCTTTTGCATGTCTAAACTACTCGTAGTGTTACAGTGACTCGGTACGAGCTGGACGGTCCAGGGTTCGGAATTCCGTTAGGGCTAAATTTTTTTTCACATTTCCGGACTGATACTGAAGTCCACACACACTTCCTGTAAAATGGGCACCGGAGCCATACGCTGGGGATAATGCAAGAGAAACCTGGCATTGACCAACCGCACTATCTAGCAACGAGGTTAAAGAAAGGATGAAGCCTTACGTCTACACCATATCTTGGCCTTCAGTGAGGTGAAATCTACCTTCAGATAATCTTCTCTAAATGCGAGATTTGTATGAAGATTATTTTCACAGAAGAAATTGAATGCATAAAATATATGATCTTCTTTTATGTGACTCCATGCACTTTGTTAGATATGTAGCAACACTGTCTCCAAACCTTAAGATGGAACAGCAAATCCCTGCGTAACCTTGACACTTATCTAAAAAGAACATAAAATTACACTTCTAAAAAACCTAGTCTTGGTATTCAACGCTGTGAGAGCTTCACATTTTACATAATGCAATATTTTGTTACAATGAAATTAGTGACACAATGAACTGACAAACAAACTTCTGCAAAGAAAGAAACACAGTTGGAACTTAACGAAGTTACGTCAGCTTTGTATAGAAGAGACGACACAGAGATGTGAAGGTACTTTACTTTTAAATAATTCGGAAATCGTCTGTGGGATTTTGAGAATATTTTCGGGCTACCAAGGAATTCTCTTGGAGGCACAGTACCAAAGGCTTGCATGTTATAAAACATATTTCTGAGAATGGGTAAAATTAACACAAACCTTTGGGTGTAATCAGCTATTGGTGTAACAGAGAAATTGTTTAAGGTTTCAAAGTCTCTAGCAGTTCTCGGAATTTTACAGAAACGCTCGTGGACCCAGTCAGGTGGAATTCCTTCACATTACTCCCCTTTAAATTAAACAGTTGCTTTGTAATTTGAATTGAGTCCTCTAATTGAACCCCTCCCACGAGGATGAAACAAATATTCTAATGAGAATGCCAAAGATCTCTATTGCTGTTAACAAATACAAACCCAACAAACCCAGATTAATCTTTAAAGCCCAGCAATCAGTTAAAACCAGGTAAAGAATTTAAAAATTCTGCGTTCTGCCTATAGGTTGTGTTGCTGAGTTTGGTAGGGGGTCTCAAAACTGCAGCGATTATTTCTGTGCAAAAAATAAATCTGTTTTAAGTAAGGCTTCATATTCTAAGGTTTCAGTATATTTAAATTATATTTTCCATGTGCCTATGAATGACACCTCGAATTGGAATAAACTTGATGGAGATAAATTTCCGTATATTCATAATCTCATAACCTTTTTGCGACTAGTAAAAATTTCCCTTAAATGTCACTGGTAAAATTTATCATCTACGATTTTCACAGATAATTCTGCCACTTCTGCACACTTATATGTGCATTGTATCATCTGGTGGATAATGGGAATGCGCAGTTTCTCAGAACTTGCGGGCAATGGACTTGGTAGAGAGCCAGTCGGATAAACGATGCTGTTACTATGGAGATATATTCATAGGCTTTGCAGCTGCAATACCGACTAGTTAGGTCGTCTTTCAGTCACCGGTCATCTTTCCATCCGTACAATCCACCAATTACTCTGCCGATACGCTAGCCAGTAAGCCAGCCAGGCAACCAGTCAAATAGTCAGGAGCCATTCATGCAGTGAGGCAACCAATAAGCAAATCAGCAAGTCATCTAACTAGCCAACCGGTCAGCAGTCAGCCATGTATGTAGTTAGTGCACCTGTCGCCCATCCTATCTGCCTTCCATTCTGTTTGTCTACTAGTCGCAAAACAACTAGCCAGCCAACTAGCTCTTCAGTCAACCAGGCAGCGAAACGAGCATGAAATCTGACTACAGAATTTTGGACCAGGCAGCCCAAGAATTTTTTCCTTCTCCTCATGGACTGCTGACCCTAAAGATGGAAGAACTACGCTTCATTTAAACGTTGGTGACTACTTATGAGTCAACACAAAGTAATATCCCAGAAGACCTAAGCCCTCAGATGAGAAGTTGACGAGAATTAGGATGAACACAGTTGACATACTCGTAAAAAGATAGCATAATGAAACAAGTACATAAAAGTGATCCAAAAGGAGGGCAGAGTAAACTCCAGTGTCAGACACAGCACACCAAAACAGAAAATCCGTAACTCAATTTACCGTGCCTCAAGCTTTGAGGCGGGTTGTTAATTAGGCAGGAAATTCCTGCCATCGCAGCAGTCAGGGTAACATATTGCTAACACCAGCCATCATCCGTGCCTCATATACGACAGACTGTTCATGCACAAGCTGATATTCGAGCAGCTACATTGCATTCCCACCTGTAATGGAAAACAAAATTTCAGTACTACGTTGAAAACTGCGCGCAACTCAATCCTAATTCAAACTGATACACTATCTTGCGCATTTTATGAGCAAATTTTTCAGGATATACTTTAACATTGTCATTCCTTCTGCACTGACACGTTGACTGGTTGTTCCCTTCCTCAGCACATAACAAGCTGGCTGAATTATTTACGCTGCTTACGTCATTTTAGAATGTGTTCATGAAGAATTTAGACGGGGACACCGGCTTTCCTAGCTGATGTTTGTCGTGGTCTTTCTTAGTCTCTCTAGGCAAGTTCTGTGCTATTTACTTTAAACTGAGCCATGATTACATCCTTTCTAATCCTTTCTAATTAATTATTCAATTCAGTATCATCCAGTCGTGCGTTCTTCCGTGGCCTGAGTTACAGAGAGCGAATTTAAATGAGATATAAACAAACAAACAAAACAAACAAATGTTTCTTCCACTTCGTGTGCAATTGAGATTCTTTCCATGCCTGCTGCTGTTTCTTTTTCATGCTCCTTGATTTCGTTGTCATAATAATATTTTGTCAAAGACATCATCATTATGTCCTTCACCATAATGCACTCTCAATCATGCTATTATTTCTTAGTTTCAGACGCTCTGGGGAGCCTGTTCTCGAATACCCTGAATCGCTTTCTTAATTGCTGTTGTTTTGTGACGAGGGAGACGCTGTATATGTGGAACCGCGGTTTCTCTTGGGATCTCTGTCCATCTGTCGGACGATAAACGATTTGATATAGCACTTAAAGGAATGCTGACAGGCGAAGAGAAAATTAATCGAAAGAAACTTGTTTCATTGCCACATTTTCACCATGTGTTTTGGAGAGACCGCGTTGGTAACGAACCCATATATTCTGGGTGAAGTGTGGTGACTGTTCACCAAAGTCATATCATGGTTTATCTTATTCTTCTTGTTCCACGTTTTATCTCCTACCTGCCGAGACGTACCGATGGAGCTAGCAGACAGTGCAACCCCACCACACGCGATGACACGTGCCACAGTTAATTACAAGTTGTAATATTTCTAGCCGCTGTTGTGGGTGATGAATTTGGCCAAATTTCGCATACCGGCCGTAGGATTTTTTGGACTTACTTGGTTAGTTTTTGTGAAACATTACACATAACGTAAAAATTAAACATATAAACAGAAGACCGTATCGATGCTTCCCTCTCTCATTTCGTCCTCCTGATTTACAAAACACTATTTGGAGAAGTCAAATTATCTGCTATAGATGTGTTAAAAATGATACTGGTTAAAGTCAAATGTATGTGAGATTTGAAATTATGACGGCCGTGAATATCAGAAATATGTTGTTTTGGATTTTGTGGCCTTACAGTTTGGTAGGTGGATGGATATGTTTTGGAGGTAGCTGCTGCCGTCATGTTCTACTATATTAAACGATGTCACTTGCCAGACTACTGTAATATTCATTTGCATTTTAAATCAAATTAATCCATTTAGTAACAATAAACTGAACAGGCATTATCATGCATTAAGGTAACAGGAACATCTGTAAGAAGTTGCGACATATCAGGTTCTCACAGCGGTGCTGTTGAGGACTTACATTACCTGGAATGGGACGCTTTATGTTTGGGCGATTAGTTCAGGACATGTCGAAGGATCGTGATATATTTACCTCTAGGATTGAAGACTACTTAACCGTGAAACTGATGGGGCTACCACCGCTTGAATTGTCGGAGACCACTCGTTCAGCGACTCAGCAACATATCTCTTAGAACACACAACAGTTTGTTACGTACAGTAAAAACATGACACACTAAATAAATTATTAATAATTAACATCATCGATCGGATTCCATTTTGAGAATTGAATCGCTCCTCATATGGTCAAGAATTTCCTCCCATTATATAGAAAATAAATCTTTTTATTTTAATTGCACGAGCTCCATTTGTGTCTATTCTGAGTCACATGAATCAAGTTTAGTTTTAAGTTGACCCGATTAAGCCCGGGGTTTCATTTCAGGTATGTCACATTGACTGTCGTATGAAAAATATCGTGCGAAATTACAGGGTTATTCAAAATGATTGTCGGGGTTTTAACAACTTGTCATACGCAACACACTTGAGACAGTAGTATGTGTATTTTTTTTTTATTTAATAGAACAACGCTATAAGTTTTTGTTACATAACTTACAGGTGCTCTTTGAAAATTTCTAGATCCATCGGCGCAACTACATACTCCTATCTCAAGTGTATTGTGTATGACAAGGTGTTAAAACTCCGACAATAATTTTGAATAGCCCTCTATATGAGAGAAAAGAATTAGAATCTGCACAAAACCTTAATATAATGAATATATAATTAGGTACTTCCATAATTCAAATTCTGTATGAGGTCTTCGCTCTTCTTGGTTAACCAGCTACCAAATTACGGCGCCTTACAACCCCAAATCTCGAAGACGGCCTCAGCTCCACCGCAGATAACGCTTGAAAATATTTTTATTGTAACGTATAAGTCCTACTGTTGACGAGACTTGAAGAGTTAAATTAAAGTGTTTGGATATGGCGAGAAATATCATCGATTTTCTGAAACATCAAACAATTCAGACCATAGTGGTTAGTGGTGTTAACTGAGAAAAGCTTGAAGTGTTTTCTCAAACCACTCTCGTGCTGAGAAATCTCTTGTTGTCCACAGCTTTCCGCTTGTCCCTGTGTGTAATGAACCAACCCTTAAGGAAACTACTTCAACATTGATTATCTTAAGACAAGAGTCAAAGCTCTCTGCCATGTGACTGTTGACGTTTGAAGATACAACAAGTGAATTTCAGTGAAAGACAGTTTTGACTATTTAGAACTCATATATCACATGGGATTTTGTTATCTCAAGTGGGTTTTCTTACAGGAGAATAAAGTAACTGCTGTTGCGTCAATTAATTTATTGCAATACCCCTATAGTCATTTGCTAAATTTTAACTTCCGGCTCTCCTACAAGAGTCAAAATTCGCTTTTGAAATCTATGTTTATGTTTGCACGATCTAAAGTTTGACACAGCTGACCGATTTTTACACATATTCATACGAACGTTTTACCTCTAGACTGACTGACTGACTAACTAGCTGCATAGCTAGGTAACTGACCAACTAACTAATCAAAAAACAACCAAACGAACTCAATGGAGCACTGTGGTTCTAATGTAGTTAGTACCTACGTAGTACCTGAACTAGTTACACTATCGGGGGCCATCGTAAAAACGTATTTTTAATTTCATAAAACAAATAATAACAACATGGTGGACGAGCGAATTTGTGCGTTGCCACTTTCAAGCTGTAATCAAATTTCCTCTTGGGAACTAAGGAAGTCTAGAATAAAACTGTTAGTATTTCCGACCTTGGCTTCAGTATTTGCAATATAGCTCTCTCTTTATAATGAAAAAGGCCTGAGGGCCAGGAATAATAATAATAATAATAATAATAATAAGTTGTACTGATTACTGCGCAAAGACTCCGGTAAGTGCTACTGTAAAATACACAACTTATATAATGGGAAATAACATTGTATATAGCTCATATTACAACCACAGAACAGTTTCAATATCAGGTACCCTAGAAACATGGTTTCTTTGAGGTATAGAATTATAAATATTTTGTATAAGGTAAACACTTTTAAATAATAGTCAATAATAATAATAACAATTATTATTATCATTATTTTGTTAACCTTGTAAGAAATACGTTCACACTAATTGTTCCTACTGGAAGCATTTGTTTGTGTGTGTGCGTGTGCGTGCTTTCGCGTAATACTTCTGCTAAAATCAGACACTGGCAAATAAGTCTGAAAAGGAGATTTTGAATTTTGCAGCCCTTAGGTTTAACAGCGTCTCCATATCTTCAAGAAAACTCAACTACGAAAGACAGCTAAAATCTCATGTCTAGACGCCAGGTCTTAAGGTCACAAGGAAAATAATTCGCAGCCAGACTGACCGTTTATCATACCTGCACTTTTCCTTTATCACTTAAAGAGACGCAGGCAAGTTCTAAGATGGGGACAGATATGATGCGAGGAAAACAGAATTTCTTATGGGAAAGTAAGAGCAGGAAATTGTGAGTAGATATAAAATGGACGAGAACGAAATATTGCAAATTAAAAAATTCTTAAGAAAAATAGAGTTTAAAGGAGACAAAAATAATTATAGAGGTGTTACTGTTTTGAAACGGGGCGTAGGGCATGGAACGGAATTGGGTATGAATAAAATACACAAAAGGGAAAGTGAAAAAAACATCGACATGAGAGGATGGGAGGATGAGGGAATAAATGACTAAATTAGATGAAATAAAATAAATAAAGTTTAAGTAAATAAGAAAATAGTTTCAAAATTGAAGCGTAACATCTGAAATTTGGTCGAAACGAGAAAATAGGTACGTAAAAGAGCAGAAATATGGAAGTGAGTAAAGAAAGGAATCCTATCAAAGGCGAACGGTGGAAAGAAGATGGAGATGGAAGAGAAGGGAGGTGAGAAGAAATAGGGGTTAGCAAATTAAAATGTACAAATAATTGGTCAATAAATAATGACTGAAGGAAAGAGGATGTAGACAGATGATAAGTTAAAGAGAGTAAGGGAGTGGGAAGAACAATAAAAGTGCATAAAAACAAAATAATAGTAAAGGAAACCAACAAAAATTATGAAATAAGTAAGAGTTATAAGCGAAAATGAGAAACAGAGGGGCGCAGAGAAGGAAACGTAAAACCAAGACATATGGAACGGTGCGCGCGGCCAGCAAATAAATATTCCTGATAACAAAGAGGAATACAGGAATACAGGAATACAGGAATACAGGAATACCCCGCTGCACAGACGAATGGCACGTTCAACTTCTGTAAGATGGCCCTAAAAAACATTAACCCTACTGGAAGTGACATCACCTCTTCTTTACCCAAAATGTTGGGTTTCCCTAATTTGTGTGACAGAATAATTTGCACCGACGTGGGTCTATAGACCCGTCCCCTCGCGCGCGTGCCGCATTGCTGAATCAGTTCACTTCCTTCTGTTCTTCCATAAAATATTCAAAATTCGTGCATTTTACATGAAACAAATTTGTTACTTTGTTCTCCAGTACTGTTACTTATTTTATAAATTTGCTCTCAGGTTTTTCCACATTCCTTTGGACTAGGTGTTTATTGATTATTTTATAATGTATTTATTTATGTACTTAACGCTAATGTAAACACCATAAATATAAGCTATCGTAGAATTGTAGGATGATAAATAGGAATAAATTGTGGAAGGGATCGCCCAAGTTCTAATTTGAGAAGACGTCTCAGAATTATCCAGAAGGACTGATGAAAACCACAAAATCACTCGTGTTGGTATGTGTATAGGCTTAGTTTTAAACGTAAAAATATTTGGCGAATTTAGCTTAAATTTTCTATTAGATGGTCAAGGGTAAAGTTTATTTTTTTGAGGGGGGGGAGGTGGAAGGAAGTTTGAAATCCTATCCTTATCTTTCAAACGTAACTTAAAATTTAGGTGACACACAAATATCAAACTCCTTAGATTATTTCCCAAAATATCTCACACGGATTTGAAATAAAACTTAAATAAGTACAAGGATAATTTTACTGTTGTGTGTCACTTTCGTTTATGTTTGAACAGATACAAGCATATGTAGGCCCTATATGTATTAGGTTATTACACATGTAAATAATTTATTGCCCGTACGGTGATATCACTTGCCAAAGACATTTCATATTATCCTGAATTACATCTGTTATACAGGGTGTTTCACGACTTTAGGGCATAACTACAGGAGGTGATTTCCTAGGTCTTTGTGATCAAAAAAGTTCATATAAACATGTGTCCGATTTTGGACGGTTACGGAGTTATGACCGTT